>Ga0070749_10001630_pt1 | contig 15216 bp, 14 predicted proteins | sample VirMetDEL_Nov_18_FD_75180 | JGI IMG/M metagenome (GOLD analysis project Ga0070749, IMG submission 75180) | Aqueous microbial communities from the Delaware River and Bay under freshwater to marine salinity gradient to study organic matter... | ecosystem: Environmental > Aquatic > Marine >...
ACCTTGGGCGGATCAGGACCAAACGGTGGATACGTCATGCAAGCAGGTGATACCCCATCGACTTCAGCAGATACAGGCTGGTATGACACAACAGATTGTACGTAAAATATACGTTCAATCCTATAATACTGGCGGTGGAGCAACATTACGTTCGCACAATGCAACGTGGACCGATGGTGGGTATAATTGGAAGTTGGTAATTGGTGCACAAACGTGTGCGGTGTATGTCTGTTAACGTTCTCTTGACAAATTCACCTAAAACAACTATATTGTATAGGTTGTAGACTATTTATAAACAGTTCTTAAACGGTTATTTTTATGAGGGTTATATGGCAGCCAAAAAGAAAACAGTTACTAAAACCACAAAAAAGACTACGAAAAAGAAACTCCCCACCATCTTTGTTCAGATTGCCGCATATCGTGATCCTGAACTCCTTACCACACTTAGAGATTTACTGAGTAGGGCAACTCACCCCGACCGCCTTAGAATAGGCATTGCGTGGCAACACAACCCCTACGAAGCATGGGATACCCTCGACGAATATAAAGATGACCCACGTTTCCGTATTCTGGATATTGATTATCGGGATGCGAAGGGGCCATGTTGGGCACGAGCACAACTTAACGCATTATATAACAAAGAGACATACACTCTTCAATTGGATTCCCATCATCGATTTGTCCAAGGATGGGACGTTATCGTAATTGAAATGTTGGAAGATCTTCGTTCGGATAACTGCCCGAAGCCACTATTGACTTCATATCTTCCCAGCTATGATCCGATTAACGATCCCGCAGGTCGTATCAATTCTCCGTGGATCATGGAATTTGACCGATTTGCGCCAGAAGGCCCCGTTCATTTCCAACCACATACCATCGACGATTTCATGGAACGCAATAAACCCGTCCCTACGCGGTTTGTGTCGGGACACTTTATTTTTACGGACGGGATCTTTTGTCAAGAAGTTCCCTATGATCCCACGTATTATTTCCACGGAGAGGAAATCAATCTATCCGTTCGCGCATATATGGCGGGATATGATTTGTTTGCTCCCCATCGGGTGTTCATGTGGCATGAATATACAAGAAATAATAAAAAGAAGCATTGGGACGATCACACGGATTGGCCTGAATTAGACAAAAAATCTCATGCACACAATCGGGAAATTCTTGGAATTGACAACCCACAGTCGGACAAGGTTCTTCTCAAACACCAACGAACGCTTCGAGACTATGAAAAATATGCCGGATTGGAATTCAGTACACGAAGGGCACACCAGAAAACGATTGATAAGGTGCTTCCGCCCATCTCTGTTGATGATATCACGCACAAAAATGGACTGTTGAATTACCACAAAGTATGCATCGATGTATATAAGGGATTGTTCAAAGAAAACGATTATGATGCATTTGCGATAGCGTTGGTGGATACAAACGGAATAGAAATTTATCGTCAAGATGCCAACGAACAAGAGATTCAGAATATGTTGTCGGTACCATATGAAGTTGATAAATTTGTTCACATCTGGAGAAACTTTTATTCGGACAGTCTACCCGCAAGTTGGGTGGTCTGGCCACACAGTCGATCCAAGGATTGGACGGATCGTTTGACAGGAAACTTTGCCGTCCCACAACAATAAGGTTTTGTATGCCAAGAAAAAAGAAAGTAGATAATATTATTTTCATTCATCTTCCTGCGTATCGGGAACCTGAGTTGATTCCCACCATTAACGATGCGCTCGCCCAAGCAAAATACCCGGAAAATCTACGATTCGGAATATGTCGGCAATTTCATCCTGATGATGAATTTGATAATGTAGATGGGTATCGGAATGACTCACGATTCAAGATCGTTGATATTCCCCACGAACAGGCAAAAGGATTGCCATACGCACGGTTCCGTATCAATGAGTTGATTACCGACGAAGACTATATTCTTCAGTTAGATTCACATCACAGATTCGTCAAACATTGGGATGACGAACTGTTGACCATGCACGCGGGGTTGGAAAAGAAAGGTTTCAAACCTATCCTCACAGGATACCTTCCATATTACAATCCCTTCAACGATCCCGCAGAACGAACGATGGAACCGTGGCAACAACAATTTGCCAGTTTCTATCCGCACGGAACCATATTTATTCGTCCCGGTGGTATTCCGAATTGGCAACAAATGACCGAACCCTTCCATTCCCGTTTCATCTCGGGACATTTTGCGTTTGCACGAACGGAGTGGGCAAAGGAAATCAAGCACGATGCTGATATCTACTTTAGTGGTGAAGAACTGAACCTTACCGTTCGATCCTTTACCCACGGATGGGATTTGTTCCATCCCCACAAACTGGTGATTTGGCACGCTACCATGCGTGAAGAACGAAGTGGTAAGTTAGTGTGGGATGATCAACATAAACGTGGGGAAGATTGGTGGACTGCACAGAACAATGCTCGTGCCAAGATTCGTCAGTTGCTGAAAACTGAAGACAACGGGTACGATCTCACGGGATATGATTTGGGTACGGCTCGAACCTTACGAGACTATGAAAAGTATGCAGGAGTACATTTCAAGCGCAAGGCAGTGCAGAAATATACTGTAGACAATAAATTCCCACCAAATCCGTATATCGAAAATGACGAAGAATGGGAAAACTCGTTTATGAAATCATTCTATCATCTTATTACGATTCATCGTCACGAGTTTCCAGCCAATGACTATCAACATATTCTTGTCGCATTTGATGATGAGAATGGAATTGGACTGAATCACCGATATATTACCGGCGGCCAACTTCAACATTTCATGAATACGGGGCAACAGATTCATTACGAAGAAATGTTTTTGGTGGACAGGGAACCAAAACGAGTCGTGTTTTGGGCATATAGTAATGAGCGCGGGTGGTGTGAACGAATAGAACATACAATATAATACTGAGATCACATATGGAATTTGATTATATAATTCAAACGGAAGATTCATCTGATCACTGGAAATTCTTTAATGTTAAAGATCACGTAGTACTCGATCTTGGGTGTGGCAGATGGTACACGGAACAATTTGATGAATTCAGTCCAATATATTTTGGTAACCAAGGAGCTCGTTTGGTTATAGGGATTGATTCCTCCGAAGACGAGATTCTTTATTTTAATCAGGCTACGGTTGGAAATCCAAAATATATTTTCGAACACGTAAATATATTGGCTACAAAAGATATTTTAGATTTGTTACAAAAATACCCCACGATATCTGCATTAAAATGTGATATAGAGGGTCACGAACGTGTTTTGTTAAATCTGAATGCAGGTGACTTACAAACTGTTAGCGAATTGGCGATAGAATATCATAATAAAGAATTGAACGAATTGTTTACAAAAAAAGTAGTAGAGTGGGGATTCAACATTAAGTTGAATGCATCGATGACCACAAACGAAGACAGAATGGGTGTATTGTTTTGCAACAGAGGCCAATCGTGAAACGATTGAATGTGTATTTTTTGGAAACTGCATACACATATCTTACGTGGATGGATGTGTTTCTGGAACTTGTTATTTATTTAAGAAACAACTATGACGTAAACTTAGTACATCAAAGGGGTGGGTTTTTACAAATACCAAACTATGATTGCGCATTGTCTGATTGCGATATTCTGATCGAAGATGTAGAAAATGATACCATGAAAGGCATAACATTTTCAGAAACCCGAAATAGATTGCTTGATAACCTATTTGCAACACGAAATAATAAAAATGATATTTTGATGTTGACGCAGTATTATGGGTGGTTTCCTAAAGAATTTAAGGCAGAAGAACACTATAACTTTAAAATATTACCTACTACATACTACACATTTAGGCCCACGGTAAACCATAGTTACTGGTACCGACAAAGACAGTTTATTGATTTTGACAAACAGATTAATCAATTATTCTGCCTTTCCGGTACGGGTCGTCCGCTCATGAATCAATTAAAAGAATGTGGGGTGTTAGGGCCAATTGAACAGGGGGGTGAATCCTATTTTGATCTGGCAATTAAGTATAGAGTGGGATTTTCAGTAACGGGAACGCCTGAAATCTGCTGTCGAGAAATCGAATATATGGCAATTGGTTTACCGAACCTCAGAATGGAATATATGACACAGCTTGGTCCGCCACTAATTCCAAATTACCATTACATTTCGGTAGATCGATCAGATTTCCCGTGGGACGCAAACAAAGATCGTGAAGGTGGCCCCGAATACGTAGAAGCACATATACAACGATTTAATGAAGTACGAGATGACAAAGACTTCTTGAATTTTATTGCTAAGAACGCTCGACAATATTATGTAGAGAATTGTAGTGATGAAAATAGATTGAAACACATATTATCTGGATTAGAATTATGAATACAGAACTAAATTTTTCACAAAAAATAGCAATTTGTTATACTGTATGCGGACCAACGTATAAACTATCTGCTGTTGAAAAGTTACGTAACAGAGTAAAGGCAGACAACATTTACTATTTTGTAATTGCAGACGATAAAAATTATTTTAAGGATGTGGCAGATACCGACATTACTATCAAAGAATTGAAGGAATTTTATAAAGAATATCCAGAAATCGAACCATATGAATTTTTTGAAGAGATAACAGATTTAAAAGAATATGGTGATAAATTCTTGAATAATAATTATGTGTTTCCTTTTTCCACTATGCGATTCCATATTAAAATGGCCCATGATATGGGAATCACCAATGTTGCGTTATTGGCAACAGATTCAGATTTTAGATTTGAACTCGTCAATGATGAATTGCTTGCAGATAAAAACAAGTTGTATTTTGCAGTTTCGCACTGGCCACCATATGAAAGTGAACTTGTAAAAATACAAGTAATTGCTGATGTCATAAAAGATTTGTGGGGCATTGACGCTCCCGTACCAAAGATGGTTTATGATGAAGCGGCAAGATTTTATGTGTTTGATACATTGGAATTCATGAATAAGTTTTTTAGAATGTATCATGAATTGATCATAGAAATATTTAAAAGAAATTTAATGCGACAATATTTCTGTGGACCCGTTGTATACAACGAAGAAGTAATACTTGCTGTACTCTATAGTATGTTAGGTATATCTGGCGTTGATCCGGGCAAGGTGGGTTTATTTCATGTAAATCATGATTTGGCTAAGGAACGCCCGTGGACAGTTGGCGTTGGACCTTGGGGGGCGCCAACATGACCAATATCATTAGTATTTATGGTTCTCATAATTCTACAATAGTACTCAGCATAGATGAAAAAATTCAATCGATTATTGAGGTTGAACGATTTACAAATTGCAAGAACGCCGCAATTGCCCAATACAAAGTGGTAAACAATCCTCATGTGGTAATGCAGTCCATCATGTCGTGGATCAAAAAAGAATTTGGTATCACCAAAGTTGACGTATGTTTACATCAAAATACGGAAGTAATCTACGATGAAGTCACGTATGTAATGAAATCGTATATTGATGCGGACAAATACATTTCCGTAAATCACCACCAATCACATGCAGCGGGAACATTCTATCAGTCACCATATCAAGACGCTCTCATATTTTCGTTTGATGGTGGTGGTAATGATGGTATGTTTAATATCTATCTAGCAAATCGAACCAATGGCGTAACCTTAATCGACAGACTAATCAATCCCATACACAATAACCCCCACATTTGTTACGACTTGGGATTTCCGTACATGATTTTCGGACATTATTTGAATGACATACGCCTTGAAGTTTTGGGAGACGGAAATTTGGTATATCCCGGTAAACTGATGGGGCTTGCATCATACGGAAATATAAATCAAAATTGGTTGGGACACTTCATTGATTTTTATAAACAAGGCGCTGATGGAAACAACTATGGTAAATTTATTACTGAACTTGGTAAAAAGATAGATGTAGTTTTTGACACAAATGCCAGATTGTCAGGACAACTGGCGTATGACATTGCTGCAACTTCACAGCGTGCATTCGAAGAATGTTTCTTGGAAGTAGCGATTCCGTATATGCAACAATATCCAGAATTACCAGTATGTATTACGGGTGGTTGTGGACTAAACATCATATTGAACACCCGATTGGTAAACGAGTTTAATAAACAAGTATTTGTTGGACCCAATCCAAATGACTGTGGCATTGCAGTTGGCGCACTATTAGACTATCTCAAACCACAACATCAGGTAGATGTTACATACGCAGGTATTCCATTACTGGATCTGGATTTATTAAGTGACTACGCACAATCCGTGCCGACCAGAGAATTAACTAGGAACCAGCACTTCAACAAGCATTTTCATGTTTCTCACGATATTGTATTGAACGATTTGGTAAACGGAAAGATTGTTGGTGTCGCTCGGGGTAATTCTGAACATGGTCCGCGTGCATTAGGTAATCGTAGTATTTTATGTAATCCAAGTGTTGCCAACATGAAAGATGTGTTAAACGCGAAAGTTAAGAATCGGGAATGGTATCGTCCGTTTGCCCCCGTTGTACGTCTGGAAGATGTGAATAAATATTTTGAATGGGATCGTGATGCTCGGTGGATGAGTTTTTGTCCCATCGTTCGACCAGACTGGCGTGAACAACTTGCGGCAATCACTCACGTTGACAATACCGCACGGGTCCAAACGGTAACTCGGGAAGAGAATGAATGGTTATATGATTTACTGACTGAGTTTGAGAAACATACGGGAGTGGGGGTGTTATTGAATACTTCGTTCAACGTAAATGGTAAACCGATACTCTCGACCATAAAAGACGCATTTCAAATTTACAACCAAACGCAGATGGATTGTTTGTTGATAGAAGACACGTATTTCAGAAAAGAAGGATTTTTCTCATGAATGACACCTTAAGTTATGAACAAGTATTATCACAAATAAATTTGTTGCCTACGGATCAACGAAATAGATTGAAAGAACTATTAAATAGCGTTCCTAAAGTGGAAACCACGCCCAATTTGACCGTAGTAACTGGGCTCTGGAATATCAATCGTCCCGGTCGTTCCTTTGAACATTACATCGAAAACTTCAAGAAGTTTTTGGAGATGCCGGTGAATATGTTTATTTATGTGCCCAAGGAACTTGAATCGATGGTGTGGGAACGCCGAAGTAAAGAAAATACCTATGTTCGGATATTTGAACTTGAGGATATTAAGCGATTGTATGATCCATTCTGGGAAAACACACAAAAAATCAGGACAAGTCCTGAGTGGTATAATCAAACGGGTGAACATGGCTGGTTAACAAACAGTCCTCAAGCAACATTGGAGTGGTATAATCCAATTGTACAGTCCAAGATGTTCATGTTGCATGACGCTAAACTTTTAAGTCCATTTGACACGGAATACTTTATTTGGTTGGATGCCGGCATCACAAACACCGTATACGAAAAATATTTTACAGAAAATCGGTGCTTGGACAAGATTATTCCATTTCTTAAAACGTTTTTGTTCTTGTCTTATCCATATGAAGCCAATGATGAAATACATGGATTTAATTTTAAGGCAATGAATGGATACGCACGTCAACAAGTAAAGTACGTATGTCGTGGTGGATTGTTCGGCGGACACAGGGATTTTATGTCTCAAGCTAACGCAACATACTACTCATTACTAAATAATACTTTAAGTGCGGGACATATGGGGACCGAAGAAAGTATTTTTAGTATTATGGCTCATTTGGAGCCACACATTTATCGTCGATATCCACTTGACGACAACGGATTGGTTGTTAAGTTTGTACAAGCACTGTTAGACGATACGGCAGAACTTGAACCGTTGGATATTCGTTCTCATGTATTACCCAAAGGAACATATAATGAAGCTACGGACAAAACATCGTTATACGTGCTAACATTCAACTTCCCAGAACAATTTCAAACATTACTGAATAGTTTTGAAAAACATCCAGAATGGTTAGAAAAACCTCGTAAAGTACTCATCAATAATTCTCAGGACGCGGGAATTGTTGCAGAATATGAAGCAATGTGTAAACGATACGGATTTGAACACATTGTAACGGGAGAAAATTTGGGTATCAATCGTGGTCGATTGTATGCAGCAAAACACTTTCAAGAAAGTGATAGTGATTACTACTTCTTTTTTGAAGACGATATGTGCCTCCATTCTCCAGACAACAAAGGATGTTGTCGAAATGGATTCAGACAGTATGTTCCAAATTTGTATCGTACTGTTCATGACATCATGGCACGGGAAGAATTTGATTTTTTGAAACTGTCATTTACTGAAGTATACATGGACAACAATATTCAAGTATCGTGGTATAACGTTCCTCAGATAATCCGAAGTAGCATTTGGCCAGAATATGACCAGTTACCCGTATCGGGGTTAGATCCACACTGCCCTCGAACTAAGTTTGATTACATTAACGTTCAAAATGAATTATCGTATATTACAGGTGAAATTTATTACGCAAACTGGCCCATGATCGTCAATAGAAAAGGTAATTATAAGATGTTTTTGGAAACGGAGTGGGCACATCCATATGAACAAACGTGGATGAGTTATATGTTCCAAGAAACAATGAAAGGTAATATGAAACCTGCGGTATTATTGGCAAGTCCTATAAATCACAATAGAATATCACATTACGCTCCAGAAGTTCGTCGTGAGAACTGAGGATTTGTTCAATTCCTAAATATTTATATAAGTGTACTTTAACTGAAGAGATTTATGGGATTAGCTGATCAAATTCGGGCAGGTGCCAATCTAGAACGTACCACCGTAACCTTGACAACCGATGTAATTGGCTCGGGTTCGGTCAATCTAGGAGCAACATACGGATTATTGCGAATACAAACAAGCACACCTTGTCGAGTTAGGTTATATGACACAGAGGCAAGTAGAGACAATCTTGGTGAGATTGATCGTCCATTCGGCGTTGTAGATGTTTCCGCATCGGTAGCATTGATCGGTGATTTTAGCATGAGTGCAGCAAATATACCATATAGCATTGATCCCGTACTGTACGGACTAACTTCCGATCCATCAAATGAACTATCATATTATCGGATAACTGAAGCGTCAACACCACCAATCATTCAAATTACCAAGTATTTGCTAGAAGATCGAAATATTCCTGCCGTTGTTGGTGGTCAATATGAAACGGAAAACCGACGAACCCTCCCCGTTATTCAGGTGGGTCCGCTGGAACCAAATGTAATATCAGCATCTGGCGCAGGCGTCTTATCAGATACGACGATTCCCCAAACTTATTTATTCGTAAGTGCTTCGATTGAAGGCGCAGCCAATATCGCACGAATTCGTTTATACAATACGTCAGCGTCGCTTGCAAACGTTACCGAAACATCACGATCATTTAGCGTGGAAGCATCAGCATCTGTGGGGTTGCTTGTTGACGCGATTATTTCTGGAAGTGAAACAACCTATTTTGTTCCTAAAATTATTGGGGCAAATCTCGATAATATGGGCACTGATTTGGTACTAACCAAGGCAGATAGCGGGAAACGAATGGGAGACAATGAATTATATTATCGTATAGAAAACAAGAGTGCTACCGCCCAACCAATTACGGCATCCTTGCACGTATATTCATTAGAGGATTAGTGTCATGCTGAGTATTTTTCCGTTTGGATCGGGGTCTTTATATACTGCTTCATTTGCGGTTTCGGCATCACACGCGGTTTCTGCAAGTTTAATTGCGTACGTTACAAGTGCATCAAACGCAGATACGGTTTTGGAACCACGATCAGGATCACGGGGGCAAAGTGTGTGTTTGATTACGTTTGAGCAATATCAATCCTTGATCAGCTCGTCTGCATTAATTGAACAATGCACATTTACTGAGTGAGCCACACATGACGATACGATTTATTCCGTTGGGTATTCCAGTTAGTAGTTCTTTAGCGAGCAGGGCAAAATACGCATTGAATGTTGATGGCGGCGGATTCCCCGTATCAGCAGCATTTGCGGAATTTTCCACCAGTTCAGTCGGTCCATCGGGGTCAAGTGCAATAACAATAACCGGCACGATTGTGTCTAAATCCGGCGTCTAAGAGAATAAATAATGAGTATATTTTTTCCGTTCGGCATACCATCGACTAGTTCATTTGCTACCAGCGCAAGTACAGCTATGTTTATTAATTCGCCAAATACGAGCGCACAATTTGCCTTGGTAGCGCAATATGGTCCGATTGGTGCACGCGGTCAAAATTCATCAAGTTGTCCCCCGAATTATGCAGATGCTACTGCCGCAATTCCACCCGTGACACCAACCGCTCGGGATTACATACTCTGTTACGCAATACCATCTCCATCACCTACGCCGTCGATTACACCAACCATTTCCATTACTCCGTCTGTAACGCCGAGTATTAGTGTCACGCCAACCATTAGTGTCACCCCGAGTATCAGTATTACCCCAAGTATTTCTATTACGCCAAGCGTGACACCAAGCGTTTCTATCACGCCAAGCATCAGTATTACGCCAAGCATCAGTATTACTCCAAGTCGGACGCCGAGTATATCAACCACTCCAATTGCATCAGCAACTCCGAGTGTGTCAATCACGCCAAGTCGAACGCCGAGTATTAGTATTACCCCGAGTATCTCCATTACGCCAAGTATCAGTATCACGCCAAGTATCAGTATTACGCCAAGCACAACACCGAGCGTTTCACGAACACCAAGTGTGTCGATCACGCCAAGTATCAGCGTTACACCATCTACATCACAGTGTGTCTGTGGTTCGGTGGGCACATACAATTACGGTGCAACGGTTAGTGAGGCGTGTGCGGGTACGTCAAGTGCCACATTCTATCAAAACAACTGTACGTCCAAGTTGTACACAACCACGGACTGCAGTGGCACAGGATTTACCGGATACGTGAACATTAGTGGTACCATTCAATATTATGTCAATGGCGTATATCAATCAGATAGTGCTTGCCCAAGTCCATCACCAACACCAAGCATTACGCCAAGTAGAACGCCAAGTATCAGTATTACACCGTCAAGAACACCAAGTAGAACACCAAGCATCAGTATAACGCCAAGCATCAGTATAACGCCAAGTATCTCTATTACACCAAGTATTTCAATCACGCCAAGTAGAACGCCAAGTATCTCTATTACACCAAGTATTTCAATTACGCCAAGCATTTCTATAACACCGACACCAACGTGTCCTGCAAGAAGCGTGGGTACAAATAGTGGTGGCGTATGTAGCGATGGCATCAGTACGGTATGTTGTCCGGTAGGACAATACTGTTGTATGGACTTTACTGGTCAACCAGTATGTAGAGCAATCAGTGCTAACTGCCCAACTTAATAAAAGGATGATCGTATATGATCAATGAAGTTACGTTACCCGTTCCTCTTGCCTTACAAAAATTGATTCTCGCCAACAACGATCTGTTAAGACAGTATCAGCAAAGGTTGGTAGCGGAAGTTGAAGAGGCAAATTATCAAATGATGCAATTGCTTCGGCTAGATCCAATCGCAGGATGGAAGTTGGACATGGAACGAATGGTGTACACCCGTCCCAAGACCGAAGAAGAACAACAACCAACTGAGTAATCATGCACCCATCACTGGATGAAGTCATTTTCACATGGGGTAAATACAAGGGCTATACGCTGGGCAGTGTCCGGCGTACAGCCCCTCAGTATTTACAATGGATGACCACGACAACTTCACTTCCCGATGTGTGGGTTGAAGCAGCATGCCGTGCGCTATCCGGTGATGACGTAAGTGACATTCCCCTTCCTCGTGCCAAAACCACGGAACACGTGGTTACCACCGCTCCGCAATCTGGCCCGATTGAAATCCATCTGGAAGATACTAAGACGGCATACATCGTGATGCCCTACAACAAATTGCTCTTGGAACAATTCAAGTACGAGATTGACGGACGGAAATGGAATGGAGAAGAAAAATATTGGGAGTTTCCAGCCGTTCATCTTCCCAAGGTGATCAAACTCTTTCCGAATGCTACCCTGTCTCCTGCTGCTGAAAAACTCTTGAACTCCCTTCACGAACGCCGGGAAGACTTGGATGAAATCCGTGAATTGGAAGATACCGACTTTGAAATACAGGGATTAAAATTACCGCTGTATCCGTATCAACGTACAGGCGTACAGTTCGTGGATCGTGCAGGAGGTCGGTGCCTCATCGCAGATGCACCGGGATCGGGGAAGACCGCACAGGCCATTGCGTACGCCCAACTTCATAAACTCAAGACCCTCATCGTGTGTCCATTATCCGTGGTGGTGAACTGGCAACGGGAAATCAAAAAGTTTACGGGGAAAGATAGTACTGTGTGGGACAGTAAAACGTATGATGGGAACATGAAAAATCAGTTCCATATTACCCATTATGATGCCGTAGCAAAGAACAATCATTGGTTGCGGGACTTGAATTTTGACCTGTTGGTGTGTGATGAGGCAACGTACCTCAAGAATCGTCAGACGATCCGTGCCAAGTCTATCTTGGGATCATGGAAAGAACGCCGTAAGTATCCCGGCGTGAAAACGAAGTACGCCATCTTTCTTACGGGAACACCCGTCATGTCCCGTCCCGTGGAAGCGTTTAGTCTCCTCAACTTTTTGGACAAGGATCGGTTCAACAATTTCTATCACTTCGTGCAACGATACGGAGGATGGAAAGGTGCGGCGCCCATGAACCTGACCGACCTCCATGACCGGACAAAGGATTTGGTGATCCGACGAAAGAAGGAACAGGTCTTGACCGAACTCCCGAAAAAGCAACGAAACGATCTATATGTGGAGTTGACCAAGGACGAAAAATCAGAATATATGAAGTTGTTGAAGGAATTATTTGGAAAATGGAGAATGGACGGAAAACCCTCTGTCTATCATATGCCCAAATTGCAAGGATTTTTAATTGAGAAAAAATTACCACGATTGATCGAAATGATTGATGAATTCGTGGATAATGACAGGCCAATCCTGATTTTCAGCTGTTATTTGGCACCCCTCAAGTTATTAACCGAACATTACGGACACCACGCCGCACTCTTGACGGGGGAAATGAACAAAAAGGAGCGACAGGAAAGTATTGACCGTTTAATAAGTGGTGAGGCAAAGGTTGGGTTGTTCAGTCTCCGAGCGGCCGGGATGGGTATCGACGGACTCCAAAAAGTCATAGATACAGTCGTGTTCCTTGATATGGGATGGTTACCTGCCGAACACGAACAGGCCGAAGATAGAACGCATCGGATCGGGCAAACCAATCAAGTCCAAGCCTATTACATGATCTGTGACAACACGATTGACGAATATATGCGGGATATCCTGAAAGAAAAACAGGCAGTTGCAGATATGATCGTAGACGGGGAACTGGTGACGCCTGAACGGAATAAATCAATGTTTAAGGAGTTTGTCAGACGGATTAATACCGCGTATAACGAATATTTTGATATTGAAAATGATGGGGAATGATATTTATAGTATAGAAGGAAACCTAATATTAACAAGGAGTTACTTATGTCGGAACAACAAGTTACAACAACTCAATCACCGTATCCAAGCGAAGTGATTGATCTTCCGTCCAAAGGAGTATTTTATCCTGAGGGAAGTCCGCTCCGAAGTGGGCAGATTGATATCAAGTACATGACGGCAAAGGAAGAAGATATTTTAACTTCGACTAACTTGATTCAAAAGGGTATTGTCTTGGATAAACTTATGGACAGTCTGATTGTCACGAAGGGGGTGAAATCATCAGACTTGTTGATCGGTGATCTAAACGCTGTGATGGTTGCTGCACGAATTTTGGGATATGGAAAAGAGTACACAGTAGACATGGCGTGTCCAAGTTGTAGAAAATCATCAGAACAAACAATTGATTTGACGCAACTCAAAACAGAAAACGAACCAACCGCAGAGACGCCTAAAGAATTTTCTATAGTATTACCAGTATCAAAGGCTGAGGTGACGTTGCGTTTGTTGACCCGCAGTGATGAATTGGATATTGACAAAGAAATCAAGGCACTAAAAAAAGCAAACGCAGATATTGAATCTGATGCGACTTCACGTTTGCGAGCCATGATTACCGCAGTAAATGGGGACAAATCTAAATCAACCATTTGGTCATTTGTGGAAAATATGCTCGTTCGTGATGCACGTTATCTTCGTGAACAATATCGGAAGTATGTTCCCGATGTTGATTTTTCAGTGACCATTGATTGTGATTGTGATGATTCAGTAAAAACAGTGAGGTTGCCTATTGGCGCCAACTTCTTTTGGCCTGACGCCCGAGTATAAACTGGAACTTCACAAAGCGATGCTCACTGCTTCGCATTATTCCAAAGGTGCATTTAGTGTGATGGAATTGTACGAAATGCCGGTTTATCTACGTAATTTTTATTTGAAGGAATTTGGTGACCTTAAGAAAAAAGAGTCCGAAGAAATCAAACGGGCATCTAAACGGTAGACGACATGATATTACTCTCTGAACTATTAGGCGACTATACTCGAGCGTTTAAAGGTGCCGCTGTTGCGGGATCACCCTTTATTACGGTTGTCGATGATTCGAGAGTATTCTTGGGTACAACAGTTCGAGGGGCACCAATTTACACAATACGAGGAAACAAGCTATTCAAGGGAATAGCTGTCTCAGGTCATCCGCTAGCAACATTGGTGGGTGACTTGGTATTTAAGGGTATACAGATTTCTGGTTCACCGCTTGCACGATTGAAACGAACGTTTTCAATCAAAGGATTAAGTGTATCAGGGTATCCGATAGTTACCGTACCTAGTGGAAATGTGGCAACGTTGTTTGCAGCAACCTACCACGCATTACAGAGTTAATGTATGGCTGAAATGGATGAACTCGATAAAGACGTTGGTTCACTTGCTGAACAGTTAAGAAAGGCGGCCGATAAGGTTGAACGAATTAACTTTAATCTATTGCGCGAATCAACCATTAGTATCAGCAATGCATTACAACGGTATGGTACACAAGTTGAGGCGCAGATCAGAGAAGTTGAAGAAGCTGATCGTGTTCTTCGTACCACTCGACTTGCAAATGATCGTTTGCGTAGATCATATGGTCAATTTGCGGATGGGATTGTTGCAACCTATAAAATACAACAAGGTAGAATAGCTCAAGTTAAACAAGAAGTTGTTCTTGCACAAAAACAAGTAACTCAAATTGAGGCATTATTAAACGCAAATCAGGGGGCGTTACAAGTACAACA
>Ga0070749_10001631_pt1 | contig 15211 bp, 20 predicted proteins | sample VirMetDEL_Nov_18_FD_75180 | JGI IMG/M metagenome (GOLD analysis project Ga0070749, IMG submission 75180) | Aqueous microbial communities from the Delaware River and Bay under freshwater to marine salinity gradient to study organic matter... | ecosystem: Environmental > Aquatic > Marine >...
CCCAGCCGCAGTCGTTGTTGCACCGATTACAGTGCCATCGATGGTGCCGCCATTAATGTCTGCTGTGGTGGCTGTTAAACCTGCAAAACTAGGACTATCTGTAGTAGCAACGCCTTGATTGAGAGCTTTAACAGCAGTAATGTTAGTCAACTCACTGTCCATCAAAGCGCCAGCGGCTGTTACGTTAGCTGTGTCAGTTACGTCTGCAAGGGCCTCAATGCCGTCTAACTTAGTATTATCAGCATCTGTAAAAACATTAGAATCTATCGCAGCCTCAACAAGCGCCCTAATCTCAGCAGCAGTTTGGTCAGCTGTGGCACCAGCTTCAATTCCATCTAATTTAGTTCCATCTGCCGCAACATCACGTCCATCAATATTACCATCAGTAGTAAGGTCACCAGAAATAACTGGAGCAGTCAGTGTCTTGTTTGTTAAAGTCTGTGTGCCTGTTAAAGTTGTTACAGTGCTATCAATGTTGTGCGTGACTGTTCCAGCAGTTACTACACTTGTAATACCTGTGCCGCCTGTAAAAGTAAGGGTCTCAGAATCCAAATCAATTGAATCTGTGCCAGTATCTCCAACAATATCTAAATCTTGAGCAGTTACTTGAGCATCTACATAAGCTTTAATAGATTGTTGAGTTGCTAAAGCTGTTGCGCTGTTTGTAACTAAATCATCTTCGTCTAGGATTGTAGTAACTGTAACGCCGCTGGTAAGTACCAAGCTATCAATATTTGCAGTGCCATCAATAAAGATATCTTTAAATTGAAGGGCCGCAGTACCTAGATCAATATCATTAGTTGTTACAGGAACTATAGCGCCATCCTGAATACGTACTTGTTCTACAGGACCCCCAGCAACTTCTACAAAGATTCCCCAACGGTTATTAGTCCCATCTACTACAATCTTATTAAAGAAATTAAGATCACCGATGATAGGAATATTACCGCCTTGAGCAGAAGATCCATCATGCCTATGACCTGTTACAGCTACATCAGTTGAAGAATAAGCAAAAGCATTTACAATTTGATTATATTCATTATTAAAAAGAGAGGCTGTAATAGTATCCCCATCAGTTAAGGTACTTTGCCGCGTATATGTCTGTGCCATGTTTTGTTATCTCCTACCTGATGGTACGTAATCAATGTAAAAACCATTGATAGAGTATGGGGATGATTGATCATCACTTGTAATTTTAAAGCTGCATGTATTGCCACTACCTTCTATTACTTGCCTAACCATGGGATCATTAGTAGCTCCAAAGGTAGCAGCACCAAACACAGCCACGCCAAACGTAGCAGGTGCTGGTATCGAATCTAAGGTATAATTATCTGGTTGAATTACTTCAGGATCTTCGTAATCATATCGAACCCTTAAAGAAGGCTGTGCTAAACCCTCAGGGCTAAAAGAAATACGAGCATATTTTAAAGTCTTTCGAGTTCCTATGTCCCCGAAATCATAGTTAGGTGTTTGGTAAACTGCATTAATATTTGAACCGTTAAAAGAATTACCTGTATCATGAATATAAATGTAACCATTTTTATCACCATGATAAGTATATTCAATACGAGCTGAATCATAAGCAGATGTTAAACCCCTAGCCTGTATGCCTAAAGTTTCAGACCACTCAAAGCCATTAGGAGTTAAGGTTCCTATAATCCCTTTAGAGTTTAAAGTGCTTTCAGCAGCACCGCTATAAAACAACCTGTACTGTGACTTCTTTCTTAAGACAGTACTTGAGATAGTATAGAAATCAATAGAGTTAGCTAGATCACTAATAACGCTCTGTATCTGGCGGCTTACTGAACTTAACTCTACGTCAGAGATCCTGTCTGTACCTGCAATAGTACGAATCCCGTCAGGTGCTAAGAAGACTAAATCACCACCTACTTCTTGAATACTGTAGCCACTTAGACAACCTACGTTATTTGTAACTTGAACAACTCTTATATTTGCAGCATCATTAATATTATCTATACGGTGGATAGTATTTTTACAAAAGACATATAGAGAGTCTCGAAAACTTTTAATACCTACAATCCTATCATTAATAACAACAGCACCAGATCCTACACCTGTAAAATCTCTATCATCATTTATCTTGCTATAATAAACAGTGGATGGTTCATTTGTAGAATCTACTACACATAGGTGACGGTTCTGAAGTTCAACATATTTACCAGCTGCGGGTGTTGATATCTCTTCGTAATGGAATGTTCTTGTTGCACCTGTACCATTAATATGAAAGTGAGCCATTTTATTTGGCCCTGTAGCTATTGTTAAAGATCCGTAAATAGTTGCAGTATGTCCAGTAGGCGCAGACATTAAAGAGAACTGTGCTTGACCTTGATTAACTCGTGGTAAAACAGCAGTTACTAGTAATACTGATTCTATTACACCATTATGCCCTGTATTTTTATTAACCTGTATCCATGCGGTTCCATTATCAGTGTAATAAACATTAGTACCGGCACATACAACAACTCCTAAGCCATACGGATAAACGCCTAGAATAGGTGTATCACCAGCAGGGCGCGTAGTCCCATAAGGTGTAAAGCCATTAACCCTGCGATATCCTCCATCAGGATCTACTTCAAAGTTTCTTAAAATTGTAGCAAGGCCCGGCTGCGCCAGCATCTCTAGTTGATTAAGATTAGTATTTAAACCGCCTTTACAGGAGACACCAAAAGGTTGTGACATTAAACAAATCTCACTCTATCATCTTTAAAATAATCAGGAGCCGGAGACATCAGCCGCAGTTTCATAAGTTTAATACCATGTTTGTAATCATCTAAAGCAAAAGAAGCTGCCTGTGGGTTTTCTTTAAACTGATGAATATAATAACGTGCGCGAGCAAGCAACACTGTTTTAAAGACATCAGGGAATATAATGTTATCAGAGTACTCTACAAGCTCTGTAGGGGCTACAAAAGCAAAGAACCATATCTTATAGGCCTTATCTGGAATAGGGCTTAGGCCAAAGCTACGACCATCCATGCTCCTAATTATACGATTAGGTACTCCATAATTAGCTGTATCAGCTTCGTCTAAGTTTTGCTGCAACCTAAAGTAATCTTTCCACTCTTCAATAGTTGTGAAGCGTAGGTTATCGGCCACATAAGGAGCTGTTTCTCCTGCCACACCTACAGTGGTTAACAAGAAATTTTCCCAGTCTACATCACCATAGTCTGTTGTAATGTTTGAACTATCTTCTTTGATAAGATACCACCGTTGTCCTACTACAGCATCTACAACTACATTACCGTACATAGGATTAGTTACACCACTAATGGCTACAGACAAGAAAGGCCATTTAGGTTCTTCTAAAACAATATCTAAATAAGCTTTATTAACAGCATCTTTTATATGCTGTTGAATACCTTTAGCATTTGTAAAAGAAGAAGCTGTTAAAGGAACTTCATTGAGTTCCCTTATCAGCTCATTAGTTAAAGAAAGATAATTAGTAGCCATAGTTCTTCATTCGTTGATCACAAGCAAACTTATGTTCTTGCTTTTCACGCGAGTTATGGAAACAATTCTCAAGCTCTTTAATAGAAGAATATTTTTTAATACCATCTGGAACTTTTTCTGCTTCTACTACTGTTGTCATCTCTTCCATCATTATCATCATCATATCAATCTTGCTCCATTGAAAAAGTTTTACTCTTAGCACGGGCTGATTCAATCTCACTATCAGGTTCAGAAGACTTCTTAAAAATCTTATCAAAGTTTTCCTTGTACTTAGCAATATCCATATTCTTACGGAAAGTACTACCTTTACCTGCAAAAGTTTTTCTAAAGTATACTGGGTTATTATCTGAACCTATCTGTGGCATTGTAATTTCTCTTTTTAATTTGGTTTACATTTAGGCATTTCTTCTTTTGCTTTAACCTTACCACCCTTTTTAAAATCCATTCTATCTTGTTTCAGATTAAACATTTGATCTTCTGGTTTATAAGAACTATACATAGTATCTATAGTTGGATATTTTGTTCGTTGAGAGTTTAAAGTATTAACCATATTTTTAATCATGCTGCCTAGCGACATTTTTATTCTCCTTTTAAAAAGAATGGGGGCTTTTACACCCCCAAACTCATTTAGTCAATGGTAAAGAAAGCGGAGACCAGAGCTTCTGGGCGCAATACTTTGGCACCATAAACGTGCAGACCACGTACAATGTCACCAAAGCTGTTCGGATCGCGAATAACTTCAGTGCTTGTAATCGTTTGAGCGGTTGCAGTAGATGACATGTGACCAGCAAGACACTTACCAGTGGCTGTCGTAGGAACAGCAATGTTGTTGGTCTTGTACATGTTAAAACCACGTAGCTTACCAGAAGATACCAAACCATTACGGATTGAACCTTGACCAGCGTTGTAATCAACAGATAACAACTTAGAGCTTGACTGTGAAAGAGCCTCATAGAAAGCAGGTGAGGCTACAAACCAACGGCCTTCTTCAGGAATGTTCTGGTCATCAAGCAGACGAGCCATACGAGCCATTACATCAAGAGGATCAGCAACATCAATCAAGTCGATAGATGCTGTGGTTTCGTTAACACCAGCAGTACCAGCAGCAGCATCAGCACCGATGATATGGTCTGGAGCTGAAGAAGATACACCAGCAAACATAGATGCCAACACACCAGCATCAAAAGCATCACGCAGAGCGTAAGCAGCAGATGAGGTAGCAACATCGCGGAAGTTAACATGTGACATATTGGTTTCAATATCGTCAACAATGAATTTGAAAGCATTAGCAATATCAACAATCAAAGTAACTTCTTGGTCGGTCAAAGCAGTCTTAGTTACATCAGCGCCACGCTCATACTGATAAACAGAGATCGTAGGCTCTTTAATAATCCGTACACTGTCACCAAACGCAGCAATCTCGCCTGCATAGTCAGTGTTGGTGATTGCTTCAACTACAGAAGCTTTACGGAAAAAGTTAAGTACCTGCTTGGAATATACTTTTGGTAGGAAGAAAGAATTAGTCTGTCCTGCTACTGAGTTACCAAAGTTACCATTGGTGTCTGTTGCTTGTTCAAAATATTGATCTGATTGGTTAAAAGCCATTTTAAATTACTCCAATAAAAGATAAAGTTATTTTACTACTCTGCCTTCTATCATAGCTTGACGAATTTCATTTTCGTATTTATCAAACTGATCCAGAGACATCTTAGCAATTTCTGTTTCAGTCCAAATCTTTTGCTGGCCGGGATCTACTCTTGTTGTTTTTGTAGATACCATATCAGCGGCTGAACTTTTAGACTTAGACCGCTGTCCTTTACCAGTTTCTAATTTATAAAGATCTATAGCTTTAGAAGCTAAAGAAGCATTATCTGGATTGTTATAAATCCAATCTTGAATTTGTGCGGGCTGTTCTTTAGCCCAAGAATGAAAACGATCATCACCTCTAATATCTTCAAAATCAGGATGTCGATCCTTTAAAACATTCTCAGCTTCTCTACGCATAATGTCAGCTTCTCGTTGCTGAATAGTAGAAAGCTGCTGACGCAAATCTCTTACTTGTTCCTCACTTCGCATGTGAGCAACAGTCTCAACCGTGTCGTACAAATCAGGATAACTCTCTCTGAATTTTTGCAAGTCTTCAGTGTTCTTAGGGGTGCGGTATTCTTGTTGAGATTGAACCCGTGACTCAGCTAATAGTTGCTGTTCTCTTTGCTTAAATTCAGCAAGTTTGTGGTCATAATGTTTCTTTAAATCATCGTAACGCTTTTTATAATTAGATTGTGATTCATTAGGTTGTTTTTCAGGGGCCTTGCGGGTAGCCTGTTCGTTATCTGAATCTTCAAGGTACAAGCTATCGGCGCTATTTCTATGAGGAGCATCAGGCGTATGCCATTCTTTCTTCATATTGTAGGGGTTGGATACTTGTTCCTCGACTGCTGGGTTAGACATGTTACTCTCCTTTTACGGGGCTTGGTTATCAAGGTAGCCAAATCAAAACGTCTTTTGAAAAATTTGGTGCTTGTACTACAAGGTAGCCGTATATATTATGTTTTCTTAATAAGCTCTTAGACTAGGCATCCTATTAGCCCCTAACATTGCCTTTTTAATTTCTTCGTCATCCGAAGACATTTGAGGCTTTGTTGGGCTGCTTAGAAGCCCGCCTTGAGCTTTCTTTTTCATTAGACCACCATCATATGCTTTCTCAGCTTCGTCCATCATTTTCTGAAGCTTATCAGCACCTATTTGATCAGTGGCTTTTTTGGTCATAACAAACTCACCGTCAGAAAGTCTGGCTGGTATTGAGTCTGATACGCCTGTTCCGGGGCCTTCTACAGAGCCTTCACCGGAGAACTCAGAAGCAGATAACAAAACTTTATCTATAATAGCACTTAGTTTTGCATCACCTTCTAGAGATTTCATAAGATAATCTTGTTCAGATTTATCTAAAGATTGTGAAATTACATAAGACATATAGTCTTCTTGCATGACATTATCTGGTTTTTGTGATTCTTCTGCTTCTTCCATTTCGTCTTCTGGGATGTTAGCATAAGTATCTTCTGGCATATCTTCCATTTCTGGAGGAACCATAAGAGAACCACCCGTAGCTTTTTTAGTTCTTTTTTCATTTAGTTCTTTCATAAAGTCACGAACAGTATCTTCATCAAAATTCTGTGTTTGTTTCTTAAAGTTTTTATAAATTCTTTGACGCTCTTCGGGCGTTTCAGCATTTGAAGCCTCTGCTTCCATGCTGTTATACATCATTCGATAACTATCTAAATCTTCTTTGTTTTCCATGGTGATATATCCCCTTATAATTTATTGTTCAGAACGCCCTAAACATTCTTGGACTGTCTCTTTAAGCTGTAGTAGCTTAACCAGAGAATTCACTTTCCCCTGACTGCGGAACAGCTCCAGTTCCGATGTTCCCACCGCCAGTACCTGTAGCTCCAAGGTCTTGAGGTTGTTGAGGTGCTCCTTCAGGGCCTCCCATAGCTCCCTGTTGTTCACCAGTGGGGCCAGTTTGCGGGCTAGTTGCTTTTCCAACATTGTTTTGCATTCCTATAATTTGAGCCATAAGTGCTGCTTCTTCAGGATCGTTGATAAGTTCTTCAGGATCAAGATCAAGACTATAAGCCAGTTCACTAATAAGCTTGTTCATTTTAATAAAGGGAGCAATAGCTGGGTTTTGTGCAGTTTGAAGAAACATAGTAAGCCTTTGGCTTCTGACTTCTTTTTGCATAAGGCTATTAGTACCCGTTGCTTTGACTTCTAAGTCTCCTTTAACACCTAACTGGGCTTCTAAAAACTGCATGTTCCATTGAAAGTATGCTTCGCCCATAGGTTTTAAAAGAAAATCATCAAGATTCTTTATAACAGTTTTAATGTTTAATGATGCTGCCCCAAGAAGCATAGACATTCCTGAAGCGGTTCTTGTCATACTTTGAACGCCTGTTTGACCATGTGAATAACTAGGAATACCTGTCTGTTCATCTGCTAATTGACGGAATTTATCAAACATCATCATGTTTTCTTGTGATGTATTAGGAAACTTGAGTCCATTTATAGCTTGTCCCGGAACACCTGCTTGCCGTCTGAAGATTTTACCGGGGTATATCTCCATACTTTGACCGCCCACTAGAGCAGTTTCATCAACATCAAAAACTAAAGACCCAGAAAGGGCCAAATTATCAATAGCCATACGAGCATGACCATTCATAATCTTTTGAGAATCATCCATGTTCTCAGCTACACCAATACCAAAGAAACTATAGGGATTACGTTCGTAAGGAAAAGAATGATAAGGTAATCTAAAAGGAGTAAAAGGATTTATAACAGCTCTTAGCATTTTACCGTTACATATCCAAGCATTAATTTGAACTTCGTCTAAGTTATCAATTTCTTCTGGTATATCCATACCTACTTGACGAGCATATTCAGCGTCCATAACACCCCAGTACTCTAAAACTTCAAATTGTTCTGAGCCATTTGCTTCTGTACGCTGATCATCTTTAAGAGCAGTTTCGTAATCTTTTTCAACGTAATCTGGGCCTATTTCTAAAGCTTCTCTTATTGCATCTTTATTAAAATAAGGAAGTTTAGCTAAAGAACGCAGCTGTGTTCTATTCATCTTATGCCGATGAAAGATATATTCGCACTCTGCAATATTAGTAGCATTAGGATCTGGAAAGAAATCCCAAATACTTACAAATTCAATTCGAGGAACGCGTACAACCAAAGGAGTATAAGCACGATTTCCAGATTCATTTTCTTCCCAACGATTAAGAGTCTTTGAAAAATTAAAAGGGCCTTTGATAATCCCTGTTCCAAAAAGCGAAGCTTCAAAAAGAGAGTTTCGGATCTCGCTTGAGCCATTAGATTCTTCAATTTGATCATGAATTAACTTTTCCATACGCCTAGCGGCTGCTTGTGCTGGTTTAATTGTAATTATATTAGGGCCTGCTTTGACCCCATCTGTTGTAATACCCTTATCTACCGCTGCTTGTGCTGAGTATATGGCTTCTTGCTTGCCATTATTGTAAGTTGAACCCGGCGTTAGATCTTTTCCGTCGCCTTTAAATCCAACATCAAAAGGATTTTTTTGTACTGTTGGTGTTGTTTGCTCAGGTACAGACGTTTCAATACCCGGTAAAGGGTTTTGAGCGTCTAAATAAGCATACTCAGAGCTTCCTTCGGGTATTTTAGTTTCGCTAATACCAATAGGAAACTTATTAGCACCAAAAATAACGTCTACAAGCTGCCCAAATGCAGCCAGTACCTTAGTCTTAGTTACTTTAACAAATACACGGGACTTTTCAGATTCTCTAAACTTAACATTTTGACCATATAAACCACGATAGTTATGATACGCAGTGATCCAACGGTCTTCGTCGGCCTTACGAGCAGTTTCTGCCAGCTCAAAACGATTCTTAAGAAGACCTATAAGATTGTTACGCAAGCTTTCTTCCAAGGTCAGTATAAGACCTTGTTCATCTTCTACCTTTTGAAAGTAGAGTTCGTTAGCTGTTAGTGTATTTTCTTCCATTACTAAAACCTTTTAGAGAATGTTACGCTTGCATTTGTCTTACCTTGGGAATCTTTACCTACTGAAGCATTCCAATTACCTTTACTTACAGATGCACTCTTATCTCCCCAATTACCTTTATTAATATTAACACTTACACCATTTGTTGTAAGACCATATCGTTTACCTTGAGGGCTTTCAGAATAAGAAGCACTTTTATCTTTATTACGTACAGTGATACTTTTTGAATCTTGCTTTGTATTTTGACTAACTGAAACATTAGGAGAGTCGTAGCGTAAATTTAAACCTTCTTGGTTATTACCACTGCCAGTTAAACCGCCTTCACTATATTTAGTTTTTTTCATATTAGAAACCTTTAATATCCAAAAGTGGTGTCAGAAGGTTCGTAGAATCTTTCTCTTTTAATATCACGCATTCTACCAAACACATCATTAATACGAGGTCGAGACATTATTAAGTATCTTAAAGCATCGTAAGCGTGATCAGGAGCATGTGTATCTACATCTTCTGGCCTTGATTTATCCAGAGGAATACTTTGAAGTTCGCGTATCAGGCTAGGGCATGTATTAAATATTTGTAAACGTGGCCTTCCGCTTTGCTGTATCTTCAAGTATTCGTGGATTTGAATCTTCCCTTGTATTCTGTTCTTATCTGCCCTTCTAAGCTTGTGTCCTTGTCTTACTAAGGTTTCACCTACCGTTGGGCCTGTTGTTCCTGTCTGTGACCAAGCTGCTGTATCCAGTACACCTGAGACATTAAAAGGGTCTTCTAGTTCCATTGCTGTTACTAAGTGACCTAGATCTTCGCCTGTCAAGCCTTTTTTATATAATTCTCTATAAACAATTAGTGTACCGTCACTAGGATCTATTGCAGCCCAGATACAGGCTGACTCACTTGCATAACCATAGTCAATCCCTTTTAATCTTTCCCAGTGTATAGGAATTTCAAAAGGAGATATAATATGATGATCTAAACTAAACTCTGTAAAAGCTGCACCTTCGTTAACATCCCAGTTACCTTCTAAAAGCTGTCGCCTCTGTGTAGGAGGTAACGCCTTAAGCATTCTTTCGTAGCGTCCGTCAGAAGCCAGATAAGGGTTATCTTCTAAACGCGCTGGTATAAACTTACGACTTAAACCATCCTGACCCATAAAGCTTGTGTTAGGTACTTCAGCATCTATATAACGCTTTTTAACCCAGTGAGCGCCTACACCGCCGGGGTTAGCTGTACAACGCATGTAGGGTATAATCTCTGGATCTGTTGTTCTTAACCGTGAAGCTAGGTAGTTCCAAGAGAATTCTGTAGGTAGATGAGTAATCTCATCAAAGCCTATCCAAGAGTATGCCTGTCCTTGATAACGGTAAACGTCTGCGTCCCTTTCAAGGAACCCAAACTCTATTTTAGCACCACTAGGAAAGTTCCAAAGTTTCTCTACTTCACGATATTTACAGCCGGGAAAAGCTTTAGGGTATAACTCTCTACTCTTATCTATTAGCTCTCTTAATTCAGGCATTGAACGTCTAATGATCAAGGCTCTGTGAGCAGGTCTATGCGCATAGCGAAGTGGATCTACCAACATTGCATAGCTTTTACCACCTCCAGCCGCTCCACCATACAGAACGTCTGTTTCGCCTGCTGCTAGGAAGTCTTCCTGTGGGCCTTCGTTGGCCTTAAAGATAACATTCTTTGCTTGAGCCTTTACAGACGGAGCGATCTGCTCTACGTCTTCGGCAATCAGTATCTTACCTGTTTTGGACTTAAAGTCACTTGGCTCATCTAGCTTCTTATAAACTTGTTCTTTAGTCTTGAGCTTATTCTTTGCCTGCTTTAACTTCTTATTGAGAGTGTCAACAGTCTTCTTACGCTCTTTAAGAGATCTTCTTGCTTCCATCTGAGCTTTAACTTCAGAGTGGTAGTTGTACTGTTTCTTAGGGTTAGCTAGACCAGCTTTCTCCATGTAGTTCTTTAGGGTTTGATATGTAATAGATACATCTTGACCCTCTAATTTACTTTTAATGTAAGTAACACCCTCTCTAAGAGAAGGTATTTCTTCAGAGGCAATCATTTCTATTGTCTCTTCCAAAGCTTCTAGATGCCCCGGTACAGCCTCAAGGAGTCCTAGCTCTTCATTTAACACATAACCAAAAGGGATCTTTCCTCTAGCTTTAGGTCTAGTTCTAGGAAACTTCATTATAATCAGCATCCTCTATTTCTACTGAGCTTTTGGCCGGTAGAATAAACAAAGTACCTTGACTACTATCCACAGTATGATTAACATCAATTCTATCTGCTTTACCTAATCCTATACGATCTAGGATGGTTTGAGCAGCCTGAATCTTAACATTAGACTGAGGTATTGCTACATCAGAGTTCATAACTTCAATAAGCTTAAATGCAGCTTGGGGTGCAGACTGAGCGAGGACTTCAGAGGCTAACTCTATCATCTCTTGTTTAAGTGTTTTTATGACTTGAGAATAGGTTCCTTCAGAGTAACCTGCCAGTTCTGCTGCTTTTTTTGGATCACCTCCGGTTTTTAAAAGGTTATCGAGAAAGCTTAGCTGCTTCTCTGTGTATTCACGCTCTTTTGGTGAATTAGGTAGATACTTAGATATATGTTGATTCATGTTCTTAAGTATACTGTTGGATTCTACTGTTGTCAAGCTTTTTATTTTTTATTTATTACAAGAAAAGGCTTGACAGATCTCCATTCTAACATTATACTGAATTAACAAGTCTTTGATAGGTATCTTCTAATATATTTATTAAAGATTACTTTTAAAGCTTTTAAAGGTGAGCGCAGCTTGAGCAGCATCCTTGTAAAGTTGACAAGTTTAAAAAGCTTGAAAATGTATAACCACGTATTACACCCCACCCCGTACCCCCCGGCCACCTGCCCCCCCCCCTGTAAAGCTGTTAACACTTTACACCTTTACAATCTTGTTAGGCTTCGCACCTTCTCAAGACTGTTATCCCCCTTTATAAGCTTGTTAGGCTTCACACCTTTACAAGCTTGTTAGGCTTCACACCTTTACAAGCTTGTTAGGCATCGCCCCCTTGTAATATTGTTTGACGGTTTAAAAAGTTTTAAAAGTGATCGACTAGCAATACTTTTAAAGCTTTGCAAAGCCTCACAATATTCTAAAGATTCCTATATATTACAATATTTTAATATGCAATCACCCTTTGCAAATCTGTTAGTTAAACTGTACAAATATACAGGCATTTAAAAGCCTCACAATGGCCTACAAGGTGCCTGTTAAGTTTAGCGAGCATTGCTATCTGTTATCTGAAAAGATCTCACAGGCTCTCACAATTCCCCTGTATTGATGTCATCCCCTTTGAAATTCCCCTTTAATCCCCTGTTAGACTGTATACTTGTACAGTACTTTATCCTAGTAGTTATAAAAACTTCTGTGCTTATGCTTTTTTATTCTAAATATTATTAGTTATTTAGTATTTGCCCCTTGTTTAACGTAACTAAAGGGTATAATCTTGTTTCCAAGTCGAGAGACGAATAGAACAACATCTTAGCAGCCGGGGCATCCGGGTAAGTCTAAGGGAGGGATCGCCAGTCGGGGCGATACCCTTAAAACATCTAGCGGGTTCGGTTGCGCAAGGTGTGAGGAAAAGCCCGGCCACTGTTAAGCATAACAGCTAACACAAAATCCCTCGAGCCTATATCATGAGATATTTTTCTCGCGTATGCGGCCCTGCTATCTGAAACGATGGCAATAATTCAACCCCACTAAATCAGATATCAGGCTGCGATTAATTGCAAACGGCATAAGCTAGCTGCGAGATAATTAATGCTTGATATCCTTTAGTGGTTAACCTTAAGCATACTAGTTAAGTATGCTTAAACTTTAACCATTGAAAGGAATTAAAATTATGATTACTAACATTAAAACACTAAACAATGCTTTGACCCGTGTTAGCAAGTCCAACATTACGACTGTTTTAAAAGACGCGAACCAGTTTGCCATTGAACAATTAGCAAGCCACGGAAACAGTACGCCATTCTCAATAATCTATAATCGTTTAAACGAGATTGGTGCTAAACCTAAAGGCTGCACGACCACCAATTTGCGGATGTTGCTAGAATCTAGCGGCTTAGAATTCGACAACAAGAACAAGGTGTTTTCCGGCAAGTCTAATCTGGCAATCACTAATGAATGGTGGCTACAGTTTCAAGGTGAGACTGTGGAAAAGACTAACGAGGAAAAGGCACGTGCTACCATAAAACGAGCGTTAGTATTAGGATTTACTACCGCGCAGATCACGGCTATGGCGGCCGAAATAGCTGCCGAAATAGCTACAGCTGCTAAATAATAACCCACAATAAAAAGGTAAAGACTGATGAGAAATCAAGAATTCAAGATGTTAACAGATAAATTTCAATCACCGGATGCGTTATTGGACGCCTACCACGATGGCGAAATCGATAGGGAAATTGTAATCGATGCTTTGAATTATTCAATGTGCGATTATCATGAGGATGATCTGACAGGATTCATCTCACTTGGCAGTGTTTAAATTTTAACAAGGGGCAAAAGTATGTTGGTATTTATATATAATTCAAAGAAAGAAGTAAAAGAACACATTGGAAAGCGTTTAAAATATATCGAAACGTCCGTATTCGGCGAAGAATACCGCCCCGATGGTATGTTGACCGGGGCTAATAGACCCCACATCACCGGCATTGGGCGAGAATTCTTTGCCAATGTCTCAATGAAGGATGGTTTAATAGTAGGAGTGAAGTAATGGATATTAAAAGAATGATCGAGGCGCATACTTTAGCGCAAGATATAAACTTGGCACGTTTAGAGGGGCGTGAGATAAGAGATGATCAAACCGTCAGGCTTTGTGAATTACTAGATATTCTGATAGGGGAATAATAATGTACAAAATACATGCAAAAGCTGTACAGGAATATGCTCAGAGGTCTGCTGATAACATGGCAGACGTGATCCTTATGGTCGTGTTAAGTATTCAGCAGAATTGGTTGGGCGTTGGCGACCAATTGAAGGATGTCAGAGAGAATAAATCAGACTCCAAGTTTCTATGGGGTAATAAAGGTAAGACATATAAATATCTAGAAACCCATAAGCATTTTATATATGGGCAAATGCTGGCTGTAATTCATAGCAACCTACCAGATAAGGAAAAAGCCCTGTCACTTATGACAATATTCCTTAAGATACCGGGCTTGGGACTGCCTAAAGCGGGGTTCACCTGTCAATTAGTAGCAGGATTGGTGGGCTGTATGGATGTTCACAACATTAGAATGTATAACCTAGATATAAAAGACTTAACACTGGCAAAAGATCCAAAGGGTGACAAGGCAAAGGCAACAAATCACAATAAAATTGTAAATTATGTGGCGCTTTGTACAGATTATGGAACAGAAAACCTATGGAATTCGTGGTGTAATTTTCTCGCCACTAAATCAGCAAGATGGCAAGACGGAAATCATGTATCAGAAGTTCACTATACTTACTTAACTGGAGAATACTAAAATGGCACAAGCAAATCAGACCACCAAGATGTTAAAGCTGAAAGTAATTACTAACCGACCAGCACCTAAGAGAACAACACAGCCAGCCTCAAGCTGGAGAGATATCATGGCACCAATGAAGCGAGGCCACTGGTTTGAGGTCAAGTGTGATAGCTGTGATAAGGTATATAATAGAGTTGTTGCCGCTGCAAATTCTTATTGCAGAGGACGTTATACTTTTTATAGGGTTACGAAAGGTCGATACATCTTTGAAATTATTAAGGGGTAAAAACTATGATAATCACTAAGGTATCTATGTTCAGTAAGATTGAAAGGTCATTAGATCTAGATGTAACTGCTGAAGAAATGGAGGCTTGGAAATCTGGGATGCTTATACAGGATGCAATGCCTAGATTAAATGAGCACGAAAGAGAGTTTGTTATTTCTGGGATTACTAAAGAAGAATGGGACAGTATGGGAGAATTACTGTGAATAACGACGATAAAATCATAGTTCTTGGCTTGATAAATGACCTAGAACACTTCACAGCCTATATGGCCAATGGGTTGATGAATATACCTATATGGTGGGAAACCATGCTGGAACTGCAAGCTGCAGTAGAAAAAGTAGGCTTTGTATTAGACTGTATAGCAGAACAAGCGGAGGAGTTAGTATGAATAATTATAATGATGGTACAGGTAA
>Ga0070749_10001636_pt1 | contig 15188 bp, 8 predicted proteins | sample VirMetDEL_Nov_18_FD_75180 | JGI IMG/M metagenome (GOLD analysis project Ga0070749, IMG submission 75180) | Aqueous microbial communities from the Delaware River and Bay under freshwater to marine salinity gradient to study organic matter... | ecosystem: Environmental > Aquatic > Marine > Coastal...
CACAGCAACGTAAGTACTACCAGATCCTTAAGGAACAGATGCTTGTCAAGGCGGCAGGTGAGACTATCACGGCGATTAACGCCGCCGCCGAAGTTAACAAGCTCCTTCAAATTAGTGCTGGTGCAGCCTATACAGACAATGGAGAGGTTGTTGAGTTTGATTGCAGCCCAAGACTGGCGGTCTTGATGGAGGTGCTGGAGGAAACCCAGCGCAAAGTTCTAGTCTTCGCCCCCTATCGCCACAGCATCGAAACCATTTCGACGCACCTCAACCGCAACCACATCGCCTGCGACGTTATTCATGGGGACGTATCCCCGAGCAAGCGAACCAAAGTCTTTAAGCAATTCCAAGAAGAAGCAGACCCAAGGGTGCTCGTCATACAACCCCAGTCTGCCGCCCACGGGGTAACCTTAACTGCCGCCGATACGGTGGTGTTTTGGGGGCCTGTGATGTCCACGGAAACCTACATTCAATGCTGCGCCCGGTCAGATCGTAAAGGCCAGGACAGCGATAAGGTGACCGTAATCCACATTCAGGGTAGCGAAATCGAACGCAAGATGTTCAAGCGTTTGGCGGAGCGTGTGGAGGACAACAACCTGCTTGTCCGGCTGTATGAAGAAGTAATTGACGGCAAGTAAAATTTTTGACAAAATACAGAAAAAACACAGAAAGGAGCTTTACATGACAGAAGAAACCGTACCCATGGACAAGCTGGCTAAGATTTACCAGAAGATCCGTGGAAAGATTCAAGCGCTGACCACCGAGTACGAGACGCAAGTCGAAGTGCTCAAGGCTCAGCAACAGGAAATCAGCAACGCTATGAAGGATCAGATGTTGTCAACTGGTCTTAAAAGTGTTCGCACTGACGAAGGCACGATCATCCTTGGGCACAAAACCCGGTACACAACCAACGACTGGGATTCGTTTAAGAAGTTTGTGCTTGAGCATGAAGTGCTGGAGTTGTTCGAGCGTCGTATTGCGCAGTCGAATATGGCGCAGTTCCTTGAAGAAAACCCTGGTGTAGTTCCTCCGGGCTTAAATTCCGACAGTGAGTACACCATCACTGTTCGCAAACCATCTCGATAAGGAGAATCTTTATGAGTAACGTAGTCGCATTTAATCCTAATAAGGCCCCTGCCTTTGCACAGAAACGTGGGGAGTTGTCCGATGTAGCTAAAGCCCTAATCGGTGGAGGAGCCGTTGGCGGTGGTAAGCGCATCTCAATCAAAGGCGGTGTCTTCCGCTTGCTGTCTGATGGCAAAGAGGTTGCGTCCATTGAAGACAGGCACCTGGATGTGGTGATTGTTAATGCCGCTCCCAACGTGGGCCGTACCTTTTACGCTGGCGCGTATGACCCTGAGAAGTCCAGCGCCCCTGACTGCTGGTCGGCTGACGGCAATGCCCCTTCGCCCGATGCGAAGAACCCCCAAGCAAGCGTCTGTGCCAACTGTCCTCAGAATATGAAGGGGTCTGGTGCTGGTGATAGCCGTGCCTGTAAGTATTCCCAGCGTCTGGCAGTCGTGCTTGAGAACGATATAAGCGGTGATGTGTTGCAGTTCCAAGTGCCTGCGGCTTCAATCTTTGGTGATCCTGAAGGGGAGAACATGCCCCTGAAAGCGTACGCCCGATACCTCGGTGCCCAGAACATCAGCCCGGAGATGGTGGTGACTCGGATGAAGTTTGATACCAAGGCCCAGTCGCCCAAGCTTTTCTTCCGTCCCATGCGCTGGTTGGATGACAGCGAGCACGACATCGCTGTTGAGAAGGGTGCTACGGAAGACGCTAAGAAGGCCATCACCATGACGGTAGCCAAGACCGATAAGGTCGTAAGCGCCCCCGTGCTGGAGGCACCCAAGAAGTCCAAGGCCAAGGAGCCTGTTGTCGAGGAAGAAGTAGATGAGCCAGAAGTCAGGCAGGAGAAAGCAGCACCTGCTCCCAACAAGCGAAGCAGCTTAGCCTCTGTGGTTGCTGACTGGGATACCGACGATTAATTAAAGGAGGGGGAAAGCGAAAGCGAGTACCCCTAAACGCTCATGCCATACTCAGAAAAAACAAAACAGCTAATAACAAATGCACCCCACACGCTTGGTAATGATCTGGCCCGATGGGCCATGCTACGGGACATCTCCGTGCAACGCATTGCTCAGGTTACTGGGGCTACTCGACAGACGGTCTACAACTGGTTTACTGGAAGCACAGAGGTGACGCCCTCGTATCAGGAAAGGGTCAACCAAATTATTGATGTGCTCAAGTCCACCACACAGACCGAAGACGCTTGGAGAAAACTATGCAATACATTCAACCTACGTGCCTGACAGACGAGGAGCTGTTCAGGACATGCCTTCAAATCCTAATCACCAACGAGCTTCCTAAGAACTACCAAGAAGAACTGCTTAAGCGTTTTGAAAAACTGCTTGACGCCATAGCTGAAAAACAATAAGCAAAGGGGGAAAAATGCAACCGCTTGATTTTCTAGCGGCGGTCCTCCCGTCTTCTGGTGTTTTCTGTGCAGCAGAATTTAATACGAACAAGAAAGAGCATGTTTTTGTAGACACTCTCGCTGAGCTTAAGGCTGAGGCTGATGCTTTTGCCGTTGAGAATCGGGATGTTTATTTTGCTCTTGCTGCATTTAAAGACTCAGGAAGTAGAACGGGGGACAACGCTCGCGTTATTAAGTCGCTCTTTATCGACATTGATATTGGCGACAAGAAAGATTACAAGACCCGTGCAGACGCGAAGCAAGCCTATGCTGAGTTCGTTGAGACAACAGGCATGCAAGAACTTGGGAGGCCCATTGTGGTGTCCTCGGGCGGTGGGTTCCATATGTACTGGCCCTTCACGCAAGAGGTGGAGATTGCTAGGTGGAAGCCCTTAGCCGAGAACTTCAAGCGTCTGTGTAAGCAAGAGGGTTTCAATATTGACTGGAACTGCACAGCAGATGCCGCTCGTGTTCTGCGTGTGCCGGGTACGTTTAATCAGAAGTTCGACCCACCCAAGCCTGTCAAGATTCTGGACGAGGGCACCGGGCCGTTCAGCCTTGATGCGCTGGTCGAGTTTGTGGACAGCAAGCTCAAGATTAAACCCGTACCGACAATCAACCTCCCAGGCCAAAGGCCGACCCGCAGCGCTGGCTCCATGCTCATGATGGATAACAATGTCACGCTGTTTAAAAACATTCTGGTCAAGACCGAGGCAGGTACAGGGTGCGGTCAGTTAGCCTACTACCTTGAGAACGCCCAACAGGATGGTATGGAGCCGCTTTGGCGTGGGCTTTTATCGTGGACCAAGCATTGTGATGATGGTGAAAAAGCCAACAGTTGGCTGACCAAGCAACACCCCTACGACCAAGAGCGTATGGAGCAGAAGCTGCGGGAGATCAAAGGCCCCTACGGATGCCTGAAAATCGACAGCATTAACCCCGGCATCTGCCCAAGCTGCCCCCACTACGGCAAGATAACCAACGCCCTGATCCTGGGGCGGGAAGTTAAGGTGGACAATACGCCGAAAGAGGTTGCGCTGGAACTACAAAACGACCCAAGCACACCCAATATGGGTACGACCGTACCCAAAGCAGGTACGATCATGCGACCAACGCCCCCCAGAGGGTTCTCCTACGGCGAGAAGTGCGGCGTCTACAGGGACAAAACCGAGCAGGACGGACAGGGCAACACCATCACCACCCGCGTGGCAATCACCCCCTACGACCTGTTTGTGGTCAACATACTAAAGAGCGAGGGCGAGCACATCGTCCACCTTCTGGCGGTTAAACCGGAAGGCCCAGAAGAAATCACGCTACCCCAGCGTGCGGTTGTGTCTCAGGATGAAACGGTCAAGGCGCTGGCCCAGCAGAACATCATTGCTTCCTTTGGGAAGGGTAACGACAGAAACCTGTTCGACTACGTTCGAGCCTGTGTAGAAGAAGCGTCCTACTCCCGAGCCGCGATCAATGTTCCTACTAACTACGGCTGGCAACCCAACGACACCTTCGTCTACAACGAGCGTGTCTTCTCCAAAAACATGCCACCCCAGCACATTCCAATGCGGGGACTGGTCAACATCAACAAGGCCACAAAACCCACAGGCTCCTTGGACGAATGGCGCAAGATCGTCAACATGCTCACCAAAAAGCAGATGCACGAGATTCTGGCTATGAGCATGACGGGCTTTGCCGCACCGCTGATGCGGTTCACGGGTTACGACGGCATCACCTTTCACCTGGGTTCAACCGAGTCGGGTACTGGTAAGAGCTTGACCTTGGAGCTTGCCGCCAGCGTCTGGGGCCACCCCGTTAAATACAGGGTCAGTAAGAATACGTCCGATGTTGCTATGCAGCAGAGGCTTGGGTTACTGCACAGCATGCCCCTGATTTCAGACGAGATCACCAGCAAAAACCGGAAAGACTTTGAATGGTTCCCAGGGTTCATATTCGACATGGCTGAGGGTCAGGGTAAAGACCGGATGGAGTCGGGCGCCAACAAGGAACGGGAGAACACAACCTACTGGAAATCAATTGCGCTTCTCTCCTCCAACACCCACGTGATCGACTACCTGACTGGCGCACGCCGCCATTCTTCTGAGGGTGAGATACGCCGTCTGCTGGAGCTTACGCTTAACAAGGTCATTAAATGGGAAGATGGCGAAACCGAGGTCATCTCCAACCTGCGGCGCAACTACGGTGTGGCAGGCGAGCTGTGGGCGCAGTATCTGGTGGACAACATGGACACCTGCCAGCAGGTGCTCAACGAAACAAAGGCCCAGCTTAAGAAAGAGTTTAAATTTACGGACGACGAGCGGTATTGGCTGGCTGGCTGTTCGGCAAAGGTTGCGTCAGCAATTCTGGTTGGCTCCAATTACGCAGGCATTGTGGACCTTCCTGTTCAAGGCATTATCGAGGTGCTCAAGGGTATGGTGGAGAAACTCCGTAAGGTTATTAAGAGCAACTTCAGAAGCGCAGAAGACGTTCTCAACGCCTACATCAGGGAGAACTACGGTAAGTTTGTTGTGGTCAAGTCCATTGATAATTCGCTAGCCGCGTCCTTTGGCGATAGTGGCGTGATCGACCAGTCGATTACCAGAAGCGAAATCTTCGGGCGGGTGGAGCACAATGTGACCCCCGGCTATGTGGACTTCTTTATTGAAGAGTCGCTCCTGAAACAGTACTGTTCCAGCATGAGCTTCGGGTACGCAGACTTTAAGGTTCAGATGGAAGCAGCCTGCCACATCAGCTACATGAAGAAAGACCTGATGTCGAAAACCAAGGGGCCGCAGATGCGGGTCAACGCCATGAAGATCTCCCGCAAGATCGACGATGAAGAACACTTATCCGTGGAAGCAGCTTAAGCAGGGGCAGGGGTTCTTCGTCCCCTGCCTCGACACCGATAAGATTTATGAAGAAGGACTCAAGGCAGCGTTCGCTGCCAGGGTCAAGGGTAAGGCTTACGTAGGTATCAGGTCTAAGCAGCTTGGCGTTCTGTTTGTGCGCCAGTGTCCCGAGGCTCGTTAAGTCGCTTCCTCATTTCCTGAAAACGCTTGGCAAAATCAATCTTTTTCTGGCGTAGTTCATCCAGCTTCTGGCGCTTTTCTTCCGGGCTGAGGGTTGTGGACGCCTTAATCTGGCGCTCACGCAAGGAGATTTCACCCATGATCTGCGTAAACGTACCCGCTGCCGAGGACATCTGGATGTCGTCCATAACCTTTTTAAGGTACACCCGAGCCTCTTCGTTACGGCCTTCGTTGAGCATGGCGTTGTAGGTACGCTGGGCAATCCGTGCGTCTTCCACAGTGTCGTAAGCTTTATCAATGAGGGCAACGCCGTCGTTAGGCTGGATAAGTCGGCCCAGTAACGGGAAGTCTTTAGGTTTACCCATCTCAATGCGCTCGGCAAATCGTGACGGGCTGAACACTGCATCCGTAAATCCAAGCAGTCCAATACCAAGCGAGCCTGTGTAACCCCGTACCAAATACTCAGCCTTGGCTGGAGAAATACCCAGCGCCCCCAACGACTTTAAAAGCTCGGGCGTTTTGTCAGTGTACTGCTCTGCCGCATCAAGCCCAGACAATCGAGCACCAACAACAGCGCTGTTGGTAAAGAAGGAATAGTTCGCCATGACTTCAAAAGCAGGTTTCATTGCAAGGGGTATATCACCTGGGACGCTCTTCATGAGCATGTCTTTCATATCCCTAATAATGTCACCGCCCTTATCGTCGCTTGCTGCCGCACGGATCACAGCCTCTGGGAGAACCTTGAATATCAGACCCAATTCAAACGGGATGGGTACACGCAAGGCGCCATCAATACCGGGCACTGGCACAAACCAGTTGGAATACCGCTCAGACGGTCTGGCGTTCTCGTACGTCTCATCGTCGTCCATTGCAAGGGCGTAGGCACCAGTCATCAGCGCCATCATAGCGCCTCGTTTGAATAATTTTTCTTGGATTTTCAGACGCTCGTTGTACCCCATCTGCCCTTTAAACGCACGGAACAAAACGTCAAGGCCCTGAATGTTGGCAGACAGGAACGGAATCATGGAGTTCAAGAACAGAATACTAGGTGAAAGCCCTCGCCGAGAAAAGTTCATTATTTCAAGAGCGGCTAAGTCTGCTTGACGGTCTGACAATCCCTGTTTAATAAACGACTTGTACGCGGCAACACGAGTTGCCATATCCCCAGCCATTGCAAAACCATCAAGCTTTGCCATTGCCATTTCCCAACCGGGCTTGCCAGAAGAAACTTGTAAAAGTATTTTTTGCACATCTGCGGGGTCACCAGTTATAACTTGCCCACCACTAAGTCCCGCTGCCATGAGTTTACGTGCAGTTTGATCTTTGTCGCCGTACATATTTTTGAGTTCCCTGAGCGCACCCAAAACAGGAGTAGCATCAGAACCCGTCGCCATGTAGGCTGCGGTTGAGTCACGGAAAATCTGGCGAATAGCGTACGCTGGATCTCGGGTAATAAACTTTCTAAAAATGTCCGAAGGTAAACTAAACACCTTCATTAATCCAGGTATTGTGGATTTAATACCATCCATACCTTTAACAATAATTTCAGCAGGGATGTCACCAAACACCGTATTCTTCGTGTCGATCATCCAAGCAGCGTCCTTACCATCAATCTTAGCTCGAATAACGTTTGTGCCTGTTGTACCTCCTCCAACACGTTTGGCAATACCTAAACCCTGAAGCACAAAACCAACGTTCCGAGTTGCAAGATTGCGCAACGCCAGGTCCATAATCATGTTTGTGTTTTGTAAAGAAGTTACAAAAATACTTCTTATCTTTTGGTCGGAACCTAAAAGTTCTTTTAGGTGAGGTTGTTCAGTAAGATCCCCCATCTTTACGATTCGCTCATCGCCGATGAAAAGATCAACTGTTCCAGAATCATCTGCCCGGTAAAAAGGTATGTAGTCTTTACGCGCTTTTATTTCAGCAGCTTTTTCTTTGTCTAAGTATCCTGTTTGTTCAAGTAAGTTGATTAAGTCTTTGTTGTACTCGTTGTATATTTTTCTAGCTTCTTGAATAGCCGGGTCTGCACGACCAGCGTCAAGTAAAGCTTTAACGTCAGCCGGTGTTGTTTTTGCGCCTAGTTTACTAAGACCAACAGCTTCAGATTGCGCACGTTCAACCGCCAAATACGAGGTCAGAAAAGTTTCGTTAGCTTGTACATCCCCAAACTTAGCTTTAGAAAGCGCAATAGCAACTTTTTTCATTGATGCAGCGTCTTTTTGAAGATCCCTGGAAAGCATAAACTCGCCTGTCTTAGGGTCTTTCATGAGCTGTGAAACACCATTGGTCATTGCTTCTGAAACAAAACTGGTACGTTGCGCGTACTTACGAGCAAAATACAAAAGATCAGTTGCCTTATAGCTATCAAGTAACGGCTTTCCAACTTTGTCCAAGGTGGCCTGACCAATCCGTTTAATACGCTCAAGAGCATCAAAGCGGTCAATAAATTGGGTACGGAAATTTAAACCGCTGAGGTTAGCTTTTAATTTCTCATAGGCAGGTGTGTCAGGCGCTGTAATCTTGTCAACAGCACTAACAACGTTGGCGTCCACCGTGGGATTGAACTTCGGCTTAGCGCCACGCAAGGATATGGTGCCGTCTGTATTACGGTAGACTTTTGCTTTGCCGGCATCGAACGTTTTGTAGGCGCTCTTGATGAGGGAGAAAAGCTCGGGCGTGGAGACATCCTTAAAGTTAGCAAACCCATTAGCGGTCAGCCAGCGCCGAATGGCAAACATGATTTCTTTAAAGAACTTCTTAACAGCGCCTTCCTTAGAAGCAGGCGCCTTGTCCATATAATTTTCTGTGGTGTAGGCAAGCACCTCACGAAGTGCCTTCATACGGGCAAGCTCTGCTTGCGTAGCCTTTGTCATCTTGCCTTCGGCAACAAGGTCTTTCGTAGACTCAACCGACTCCAGCCATGCGTCACCAGCTTCACGCAGAACACCAAGTTCTTTGGCTAAGGCAAACACCCCAGTCTCCCCTGTCTTAGGGTCACCAGGGAACGAGTCTTCAACACGCTTAAGCAGGCGGCGTATGCCATCCTTACCAAGCAGTCCTTCAAGGGTATAGTGGCCTACCAGCTCGTGCGCTGCTGTCTGCTCAAGGTCTTTCAGGTTCGCATGGTGGCTGATAATGACAAACACTTCGCCGTCAGGCGCTACACCACCCTTGATTTTGTCGGCGTAAATGCTCATGCCTTGGCGAGCAAGAGCTTTGAGAATCTTCATGGGGACTTCACTGAAGTCTTTGTACGCCTTGAACTTAATGTTCTGGCTCTTGGCTTTGGCTTCCAAACCCTTTACAAAGTCAGCGGCTTCAGCTTCGTCAACAGCAACTTCAAAGTCAGTATCGCCAACACGCCAGTCGTAATCCGTGTTTTTACGGTAGCCAGACAGGGCGTCTTTTAGTTCTTTGTCAGCTTCTTCAAGGCTTAAGAAAATATTGTCGTCAGGATTAGCGTTTGTTGATTCAGCAGCAAAGTCTTCTAGTTTTTGCTCAAGCTCGTACCTCGCCACGGTTGCACGGGTAAGCGCAGTCTGGGCTGATTTTAATTTAGCCTTAGCTACCATTTGCTCACGCTTGTCTTTGGCAGCGTTGAGTTCAGCCTGAGCAACTTTCATCTGGTCACGGGCAATACCTTCAGCCTCAATCATGACCTCTAATTCTGTTTTTCTAGTAACTTGATTCTTAACGTCTTCAAGAAGGATGCGCTGTTGTTTCTCAGCCATCTCGCGGAGGTCGTCAGACGTTGGGTAAATTGTTTCGGCTGTGCGCATGGGCAGCGCCACTGTCTGCATGGCTTTAAGCCGATTAACATTTTTAGTGTTGGCTGAGAGGTAGCCGCCAATCGACTGACGCTCTTTAGGCGTTGCTGTTTTCTTCTGCTCTTCAAGGGCAGCACGTTGTTGTGCCAAAATTTCAAGTTCGCTGGCAATCGACTCAGGACGCTTTTCAAACGGAACTTCAGTAAGTTCTCGCCTAACCTTTGTAACAGTAAGCTCTTTACCTTCAGGCGTTTTTATGCGCCCGATCTGCATGGCAGCAGTCAAGTCTTCTTCAATTTTCTCTGCTGCTTTAAACCGTTCTTGTGTGGCAGTAATACGTTTCTTGAGCGCTTCAACTGCGCTCTTTCTGTCGGCTACAGAGATAGCACCCCGCGTGTCACGTTGTTGCTGTGCCCAGTCACCGTCTTCTTCAATCTGGCGTAGAACAAACTCACCGTCCTTGTTAATGGACGTATCAACGCCTTGCTTCTTAAGGAGCGCAACAGTCTTTTTGTTTTCATTTTTCAGCATGGTGGCTTCTTTACGAAGTGCTGCCATCTGACTGTCAATCTCTTTAATACGGGCACGGGCCTCCGGGTCTTTCTTGCCAGCAACTTGCTTACGCAACCGAGCAACTTCAGAGCCTGCCTTTTGAAGTTGGTTAGTAATACGCGCCAACTTCTTTTGATTGTTGGAAACTTCCACCACATTGTCGTTGATGACCTTGCGCTGGATTTCAATGAGTTCTTTGTCCTCTGGTTTTACAGGAGGCTTTTTAGGTGGTGCAGAGGGACGACGGCCTGTCTCAACAGGTAACTCTGGTTCAACAGGAGCGCCCTTAGCTTCTTCCGTAACTTCGTCGATGTTGCCGCGCAGTGCTTGTAAGGCTGGGCCAATACTGCCAATCCGACCCTCTGTTGTAGGGGTACTAACACGATCAATAAACGCTTGGAACGGCGCACGAAGTTTTAGCTCAGTATCCGTTCGCTCTTCACCAGTTAATGCAGGACGACGCGCAGCCAGTCGTGCGGCGTCAATTTCTTTCATAGCCTGGGCAACATACTCATCTGCTGCCTGGGTAGCATTTTTCTGGAGTGTTGAGAACATCGACACCCCGGCTTCCGGTGCACGGGTAAGGCCGGCACGGAGTTGTTTTAATTCGCCTTCAAGCTGAGTTAACCGTCGCTGTAAGTTGGCACTTAATTGGGCGTTACGCTGTACCCCAGGCTGGGCCAGACGGTCTTTAATCTGGTTAGCTTCCCTGGTGGCTAAAAATATCTGATCTCGTAGGCGCTCATTGCGAGTACGCTCTTCGGTTGCAAGTCGCTCAGGAACACCCTCACGGGCACCAAGAAACTGCCCTCGTTGTAGCGGATAAACAGCATCACGGAAAGCTTCAAACGCTGTATTTTTAGTTTGGGCGGAGTCCTTTAACGCTTGAATAGCGTCTTCTTCTGTAGGTGCTTCTTTTAGTTCTCGTGTCTGTTGCTCGGCAATACGACCAAAGCGCTCGGTAGCAGGGGCTTCTGCGGCAATATCGGCGCGTTGTTGTTCTTGACGGTCTAGTTCTAAGGCTCGCTCAAACCTAGCCTGCGCCAGCTCGGCGGCTCGTGAATCTAATTTAGAAAGGCCCACCGTACGTAGGCGGTTGAGTTCCTGCATTTTAGCTTCGTCGGCAAGAGCCTGACGGCCTGCGTCGGTAAGCTCACCTTTTTCGTCAAGAAGCTGGACCCTGTCATTAAGGATGTCGTACAGCCTTGGTTGTCTTTGCGCGTTGAGTTCGCGTATTGCGTCTTCAATCTGGGGCAGCGCTTTATCAGCAGTCGTACGCTTGTCAACAGAAATGCCAAGAAGCTCTGCCGTAGGAGGCAGCACAATACCTCGGTTGATCTGCTCTTCAATTGCTTTACGTCGAGTAGATGGGATGTCCAATGCAGACAAGCCCATATTCTTAAGTTTAAATTCAATACGCTCAAGTGCCTTAGCCTGAGCTTGGGCTGTTTCTTTTTCTTGCTCTGTTTGCCGGCGTGCCTGACGGATGATGCGCTTGGAGGCATTAAATACGTTCTCACCACGCTGAATGTTGGCTTCTTCCTCAGCAATAAGACGCTGCTCTTCTTTAACTCGTCCTACATTTTCTTCACCAAACAAAGAAAGCTGGTCTTGTTTCTCGGTGAGCTGAGCGTTTAGTTTGTCAAGACGTTTAGTAACAGATTCAGCTTTATCGTAGTCCCGCACATTGCGGTCGGTTGCTTTGAGGAGATCGGATTCAGCCCGTTTAATTTGGGCCTGTAGCTTGGCAACGTCGTCCAGTTGCTCCGCAGCTTTTTCTTTTGTGGCGGCAAATACAGGTGCTTCAAGCTTTACCTTTTCAGTCTTAGCAATGTCTTTAATCTGCTTGAGCATGCTGTCCAAGCGCGACTGTTCTTTAATAAGCTCGTTGACACGTTTTGTGTCTTTGGCTTCAGCGGCTGCACCAATGTCTTGGCTAAGCCCTTCCATGCTGTTGGTGAGCTGGGCAAATGTTGTTCTAAGTTCTTGAGCACGCTCTTCTGTTGCAGCTTGTTCGGCAGCGGTGATGTCTTCGCGTTGTAATTTTGCTTGTAAACCAATCGGGGACGCAGGGCCTAACAACTCGCTCTGCATAGTGGCTTCTTCACCTGTTAGTAAGGGAGCGCCTGCCTCTTCAGCAACCTTACGGGATTCTTCTTGTTCGGTTTGGCGGCGCTGCTCTTCAGCAGCAATATCAGCTTCGCGCTTCTCAACGTCAGCCTGGATACCACGGCGCTCAAGGTAACGGCCCGGAGGAGCAAGCACACCACCAAGCACCGCACCGCCAATAAAGCTTTGCAGATACTCGTCTCGGGCTGCTTCGTCGCCCATTGCCAAGCCAGCCTGCATACGCTCAAGGGCCTGCTGTGCAGTCTCGGTCAATCCTTCAACACCCATCGTGCGGCCTGTGGCTAAGGCGTAGTCAGCAGCACCGTCTTTTAGGGTCTTCTTAGCAACTTCAAGAGCCGCTTCCTCGGTAAGTTCTTTACCAGCTTTTCCAAATATGCCTCGGATAAACGGCATCATCCGCAGACTGAGCGTGTCGAGCGCAGCCTGGGGTACAGCAGCAAGGGCTGCGTTACCTAAATCTGTTTCACCAATGCTTTTACCTGTCTCCATCTGGCGGAGAAGGTTAGTACCCGTGAACTGAGCGCCCGATGCAAGCCCTGCCGCACCTAGACCAGCAACCGTAGCAGCCGTGCCAGTAACAGGAAGGGCAGCGGCTGCACCAGCAGCAACAAGGGGAGCCGCCATATAGGGCAGGGACTGCCCCAAAAGTTCTGCTGTTTTAGTTAAAGGGGCTTCTAGGAAGCCTTCTTCTGTGGGGGCAAACGTGCGGCGTTGGTAGGCTTGTTCTTCTTCAATGGCCTTACGGGCGGCTTCTTCATCCATTAACCCAGTACGACCAGCCAGCGCAAGACCGGCTTCTTTTACGCCAGAAACGCCAGCCTTAAAGGCTGCGCCAAATCCACCTTCCGGTTCTGCCTCGGCAGTCTTTACGCCAAAAGCTTCAGGGTACTCACGCTGAGCACGGAGTATAGCTTCCCCTGGCGTTTCATCGTCACGTACAGTAAGGTACGACCCGTCTGGAAGGGGTATATAGCCTTTCGCCATTTTAGGAGTTTACCTATTCTCGGATGTTACCGCCAGAGGGGGGCGCTTTCAGCATCATACCCGACCCCACCATGTTAGCCATCTGCGCTTCTATCGCAGCCGCTACGCCTGGATTATCCTTCTTAAAGTCTTCTTTCTCCAAAGAATTCATCTTCATGTACGCCCCGACTAGGGCCGTAACTTCCTTGTTGCCGCCTGTAATGTCTTCGTAGCGCTTAAGCTTTTCTTCAAATGTTTTGCCCGGAAGCTTTTCAATCAGGCGTTCGGTTCCTGTGGGGATACTCGCACGCTCCCGTGCAGCTTGAAGCTGATACTCACCACCAAGAACTGTGCTGAGAAGTTGGGTTTTATCACGTGCTTTTGCTTGTTGCATACGTTCTACGCGGTCTTGCTTACGGTCGTAGGCCTCCATGCCAAACTTGGCGGTACCCAAAGCCAACTGATTCTGCATACGGGCAAGCTCTCGGGTTTCTTTATCAAGCTCACGGCTCTGCTTCTGAATGTTCTTAATATCCTCAGCAAAACCTTTGAGCGCAGGCGAAGCACCTTTACCGATGTTGACAAATGCATACGGAGATTCACCGCCCAGAATACCAAGACCCGCCTCAAGCAATCGAAGGTTAGCGGCTTCTGATTTGGAACCCTTGAGTTTTTCTTTTTCAGCACGCAAATCAGCGATCTGGTTCTTCATCATGTCAAAATCAACGCCTGCTTTTTTCATGGCGCCCATGATGCCGGTCATAAACTCTTCAGGGTTTTGATCTTTTGCCGATTCAACGTCCGGCCCCATCACTGAAGAAACAACCGCCTGTGCTTTATTCAACATAGCAAAAGGATCTGAGCTTTCCCTCTTTGTTTTTTCAGCGGCTTGCGCGGCTTCGATGCCAGCCAATGTCTGGGTGGGTACACCGCCTGTGTCTGCGGGTAGCGTGGCTATACCGCTTGGGGCTTGAGGAGCTGGTGTGGGTACAGCGGCAGCAGCCGTGGCTGTCTGGGCTGTGGAAGGAAGCGCCTGTGTCATAGGGCCACCCTCAAGTTCGCTACGTAAACGCTGCTCAGGAGATGCTTTAAGTAACTCTTGGAATTTTTTAACTCTCTGCATGCGTCGTTCGTACTCCTCGTCCGACAAAGACTCGAACGGACGGGGCATTGCTTTTTTAATCTCTTCTAAGATGCGCTGATTTTCTGTGGGCTGCAAACCTTGGCGGAAGTAATCAAATAACCCCGCAGGCCCTGGAGTCTCCAGGTAGCGCTGGAACATTGAACGCCCACCTTCTTGGAACGCCACCACACTACCACCACCAGCAGCGCCTGTACCAAACGTACCCTCACCACCTACTATGCCGCCCATCGGCACATCAACATCAGCGGGAGAAGCGCCAAGACCCTGCGCCATGGCAAGGTCTTTACTTACGACTTTGGGAGCCTGAGCCATCTGCATGGACTGCATGCCTTTCTTGGCAACTTCAGCTTCCATTTTTTCTTTGAGTGCAGCATGCGCCACACCCAGGCTGACCATATCGCTAACGCCCCGCAACACATTTGCAAGGGCCTGGATGGGTAGCGACCGAGCGAGGTTGTATTCTTGGATTGGGTTACGCATTATTTATTCCCCAACAAATTGTAAAGGCTCAAGCCCGTAAGCCCAAGACCTGTTAACTGGCTGGCAAATGACGGCGGGGGTGTTGTCGCTGTCTGGGTAGTATCCGAAAGCGGTATACCACGCAACAGATTGGAAAGCTGGCCTACCTGAGTCATGCCGTACTGAGCCTGATCTTGTAAGGCTGAGCGTTGCGCATCTATTTCTTGTTGTGTAATGGAACGCTGAAGATCACCAAACGCACCTTGCGTCTTAAGAATATCAAGTTCACCAGCAAGCTGTTGGGTACCGAGGCCACCAAAGGTTTGAGCCAGTCCACCAAGACCTTGCGCTGCGGCAAGTCGGGTTTGTCCAGCCTGAAGACCAGCCGCGCGGTCACGTTCAAACTGTTGTTGTGCCTGTTCGTAAGAACGCTGAAGACCCTGGGCCTGAATGTCGCCTAACTGAGTACGAAGGCCTGCTTCACGCTGAGCCTGTAAAAGAGCCTGTCGTGCGCCGCCATAAGTACCTTGTCTGGCTGCGGCTAAATTACCACCAAGCTGAGCTTGACGAGCAGCATCAATGGCTTGCCTCTGCTGGATGTCCACCACGTTCTGCATGTATGGCGACATGTACTGCTGCGCCTGTGCAGAACCAAATTCTGGGGCCTG
>Ga0070749_10001638_pt1 | contig 15184 bp, 24 predicted proteins | sample VirMetDEL_Nov_18_FD_75180 | JGI IMG/M metagenome (GOLD analysis project Ga0070749, IMG submission 75180) | Aqueous microbial communities from the Delaware River and Bay under freshwater to marine salinity gradient to study organic matter... | ecosystem: Environmental > Aquatic > Marine >...
CTCATCCCACTTTGGAGACTCTTCCTGCTCGGCAGTCTGCTCTGTGGGCTGCGCTTCCTGCTCTTGTTCGCCTTGAGGCTCTGGTGCTTCCTCTTCGCTTCCGGGCAACTCATGTCCGGGCGGAGGTTCAAGATTCACCGTTTCCGGCTCACCCCCTAATGCTGCTGCGATTCGTTCTTCAATGCTCGGTTCGACTGCTTGCGCTTGGTCGTCCATTCCTGCTCCATAAAAGGAAAGGGCCAGCCCCCGAAGGAACCGGCCCTCTTGCCTCTGTCATCCCGACAGTGGCGGTTAACTACATAAACCTTCTTAACTTCCAGACATCGACTGCTGGAACCTGTTCGTGATGCTGCTCAGATAATTCGGCTTTGCCGTATGCACCACATTCGGCGCAAGCAAATATCCCATCATCAAAATCAGCAATGACATGTGGCTTCCAACTTGAGCAAAAGGGACAAATCCCACCCCACAATTGCCCTTTAAGGAATACCACCGATGCGTCTTGTTTATTGGTGCCCTTCATACTCCTGCACCCAATCCACAAGGTTAGACATCCGTTGCCGCAATGCGTGGTCTTCCCTTAAGCGGCGCTTTGTCTCTGGAATTGTCAAGCAATACCAGTCAATTGCCCGCCTGCTTTCCGGAGAGCCATTCACCCGCTCTAATCCTGCCAGCATGTGCGCTGCTAACTGATAACGCCGATTCATGCCAAGCGAATTCCCCGCTTGACTCTTGCTGCAAAACTTTCTTTCTCAGCGACTCGCATGAACTCTATGCGGCCTGTCTCTATGTATCCGCGAAGCATGGCTTCAAACCGCTCGGCCACCTTGTAATGTCTCCAGACCCACTCCCGGCCTTCTGCGTCCCTAGCGGGTGTTGCGGCCCACTGCTCAACGATTTCTTGCTTGATTGTGTCGATCGCTTCCTTTACCACCGGATCGTCAAGAATCCGCGCCGCCTGTTGCCCTTTAGAGATTTGGTCCATGTCGCCTTAGTGAATCGTTAGTAACAAAACCTCAATGTCATCATCTTCAAAGACAGAGGCGGCTTTTTTCATGTCAAACGAAGGAGACAAAAACTCTACTAGCGGCGTTACAACAACACGATTTTTCTTTTTAGTCTTTAACGCCAATACCGGCAATTCTTCCGGCTCTTCGTCTCTTTCGTATATGTAGCGCGGGTGAATTCTCCGATGCTTTGACCCTGCACCAGCAGGGCCAGCGTCAGCACGTTCCTCCAACTCCCCCAAAAACCCGCCGCCAAAAAACGAGCCGCCAAAAAAGTTCACTCGTAATAAGCATCAAAAGCCACAGTTGCCCAAATCACCTGAGAAGCCGTCGCCGTGCCTACAATGAATTTCGCAACCGCTGCAACCCATTGCCCAGGGTGAACCACTATCGGCGCACTAAAGTTTATGGTGATTTGCTCCGCAGCCGCACCAATGGCAGCGCCAACCACCCACGACTGAAGCCCCAACGGAATACGCCGCCAAGCTTTGGCCGTTGCCGTGGTAAATGAGGCGGATTCAGCTTGCGCAAGCGAGGGCAAAGTGCCCGCCGCAATAATTGCCCCGAAGCCCAATGACCATTGCAGTACGGTTGCTGTAGTAGCCACAGCAGCACCAATGTTCACAGAGTCAATACGGACGCCCTTGATAATCAAATTTCTAGGCGTTTGCGTTGTTGAGCCAATCGGGTTTTGAAAGGCGGTTACGCACCCATCAACACCAGCAGCGCCGGCTGTTATTCCAGCTTGCCCGCCTAAGCCAGTTGCAATAGCAACCGTCTGCGAAAGCGCAGTGCCTGTAACAGTGGTGGCAGCGGTGGCATTTGGAAGCAATGCCGTAGTCCCCATCGTGCCACCGTTTTGGCCTTGGTACGCCATCTGCCCCAAAGCGCAAAGCTGCGTAGGCCAATCACGCGAAGTCAGCGCGTCCATAAGCGTGACGTTCACATCAGCCACGCGCATGGTATTTGTGTTGGACACTGCTCCCGTGTTGTATTTGTGCATGAACACGGGCAGAGACGTTGTTACAAATGGCTGTCCATTTGCGTTTGGCACAGACAGAGTGCCAAGCAAGGTGTTATCGCGCCAGAACTCTATAGTTCTTTCGCCAACTACGATAATGAATTTATCCAGATCCCCGACAGTCAGGCTGTTGAGTGCAAGCAGCGTGCCTGTCTGCGTTGTGGTATTGGCAAAGCTGATTGAGCCAATGACACCGGCAGAAGTAATTTCCAGCCAAACGCCATCAGTGGGCGCTGTAGTGGCGGCGGTGGGCAGTCCAAGACCCATCCTCCACACTTCATTAGCGGTTAAAGCGGCGGTAAATTGCCCGACATGAAACTCCACTGCAAGCGGGAACGTCCCAAACAGCGGGAAATGCTGAAACGTCCGCATAAACGCACCATGTGCGCTAGTTGTTCCTTGGACTGTTCCGAAATTGACTGTGCCCGCCCCAGGCTGAGCCGCAGTCATTGTGTTGAATGTGTAAGACCAAAGCGAGGTGTTCTGCGCTGATGCGTTGAACGTGTCAGAAAACAGCAGCGTGTCCATGCCTACACGAACACGGTAATCTTGCGAGACTTCAGGCTCGCGCACTAACCTTGAGCCAGTCACGGAGCCGGAATCAACTTCAGACAGCATTGCAGCAAAACCAGCCGCAGCGGTTCCGCCGCCTTGGGCAACTCCAGCCGCCGTGTTCCCAGGCAAAACGGCTTGCAGATTATAATTTGCGTCTACATTCGCCTTACCCGCACTGTTGGAGCCAGAATCAATAACAGCCATTAAATCACCTGATAGTAGAGAATCCGCCGCCCGACAATCGGACCTGGAGAACACAATGCGTAACAAGTGGCAAAGCCATCATCTGCATTTGCCGCATAATTCACGGCATCCCACTGCATGTCACCAGATGCCCGACCAGTCGCGGTTTTCCCGCTTTGCATAACCACGACCTTAGATGTTGCTGTAATGGCAGCATCTGTAATCTGAAACGTGGCGTCATAGACAGGCTTGGTGCCAAAATCAACTTCTAGCTCTGTCCATACGTTTTCTAGGGTGTGGTCTGCATCCCAAGCACCTGCACCTTCAGTGCTAAATGTTGCATCCGAGGCTGTGCTATGCCTGACCCTCATTCAATGCCCTCGGCCCTTCCGTCAGCACCGCGAATCAGCTTCTTGGGCCTAGATAGCGCAGCAGCTACGCTTTCAAACGACTTTGTTATGCCTTCTAACGCTTCTGCAAGCCGGTCTTCGTCTTCGTCATCTTCTTTTTCCGGCTGTTCCTGCATCTGGCGAGCCTGCATCTCGGCAATCCCTGAACGCAAGCTTAGATCGCCTTGAGCCTTCTCACGTTGCAGTGCAATTCCCGCTTTAGCCTTCAACTGCTCCAGCATGATTTGCGCTTTGGTCTTTTCAACCTCAAGCTGCATGCGGGCCTGTTCAATGGCGAAGTCCTGCTCTGCCTTCTCGCGCTCTAGTTGCATCTGCGCTTGAGACTTAGCCACATCCAACTGCATGCGCCGCTCGTCTGCTTGCGCCTGCTGCTGCATCTTCGCCTGTTCAATCTGCATATCCGCTTGAGCCTGCTGCTGCTTGAATTGCTGCTCTTGCTGCATCTGGATCATGCGGGGGTCAGGCTGCGGAGGTTGTTGCGGCTGTTGTTGCTGTTGTTCAGGATCGGTCCAGAATTCTTCGACAGACTTAAAGCCGGCATTCTCAACAATCCGAGCCTGTACGTTGTAGATGTTCTTCGGGTTGACGATGGGCAGACCAGCCTGCATAAACGCGATCTGAGCCTGCGTAATGGCTTGCAAGTGGCCTAACTGCTGATCCTTGTTCCCCGTCCCAAGACCCACATTAACGGTCATGTCCCATGAGGTATCCCATCCTCTCGGGTCTACCTCTACGAACTTATCCGTAAGCCGGACAATCATCGCCTTGTCCTGATGCGTAGCGAGGCAATGCAGGATCAGCTTGAACATGGCCTTAACGCCAGTCTCAGCAAATATCCGGGCAATCAGCTTGATCCGCATCATCGCGTTGTTTTGCGTGATGGTTGCGCCTCTAGCGGTCTTGTTCAGGCTGTCAGAATCCAGCCCCGCAAGGTTCTCAGTGACTCCGGTACGCTTCGCGCCTACCGTGTCGATATATTCCATGACCTGAAGTCCGTACTGCCCCATAAACGGCACTGTGAGCGGCCTGACGGCATTGGGCACGTACTCCCGCACCACCCCACCAGGGCGGACGGTCAGAAGGTCATCTAGGTTAGCCTGCGGCACACCCTGAGAGTTGGACAGAACCGCTTGCCGGGGGCTATTCGTGAAGTAGATATTGTCCAGAACCTGCCGCATCAGCGTGGACTTGATGAGCTGCAAGTCCATAATCAGGTCGGCCACTGACTTCCCGATGTGCCGATGGGTCATGATCACCGGAGTAATCGCCGCAAACGGAATCACATCCGTTTCCTCGTTCTCTAGCACCACCCGCCCGCACTTCATCACCTTGCGAAGCTCGGCAATACCGTCGCCGTCATAGTCTGCGCGGATGTAGGCTTCCGTCACCCACACCTTACGCATGGTCGGGTCCATCACAGCAGACTCGGCTTGGCTGTAGGTCTGTTCCTCGTCGTACTGCCTGCGCTCTAGCCACTCACCAGAGGACTCAACTACGTTGTCATCATCTCCACCAGCGGACAATTCATCTGTGTCATAGCCCATATCCGCAAGATCGGACAGGGTTTTTTGACACCGATGGGCAACAAACGTGGCCTTCTGAAGATCCACTTGCCCCAAGTCCACGGAAATCAGCATTTCCTCAGGGGGCACAGGATCAACGCATACTTTTCCGTACTGCTGCGTAACCTCAACGATTACATCATGCAGCATCGAAACTTGCGGAGGCTGGCCCATCGCACCACCCACCGCCATAGCCATTGGAGCCATCGGAGGCACTGACGGGTCGGGATACTCGCTGTGCGCCTTGACCTCAATATTCGGCTGCCCAAGCAACTGCATGAACTGGCCCTGCGTCAAGCCCCTGTAAGTCTCTTTGCGGGCTTTCTCGCCCTTCTCGTAGTAGACCTTCACGTATCCATTCTTCTGGATCAGCGCGTCCTTGAAGAAGGAATACAGGGCTACAAAACCATTGTTCTGCTTGTAAAAGACATAATTGCAGGTGTCCGTAGCCTGCTTGGTGGCTTCTTCGTCGTTCGGCTTTTCGGGCTGGAACTCCACCGCCTTGTCTGACGCTGTGAAGATGTCCAGCAGCGTCGGCAGAATCCATTCAACCGTGTCCGCTACCTCGCGGGTAACGATGCTTGAGCGCCCTTCCTGCTCGTTCCCGTACAGATCGCCGTTGTAATACTTCAGCGCCTGCTCACGCTCGGCAGACAGTTCCCCATCGCCATAGCCAAGCGCCCGCTTTTCTTCTGCTTCGATAATCGCAAGCAGTTCCTGCTCGGTCATCATACGATGCCGCGCCCGGTGTACTTGATAGCCGGGGCCTTCTGCTCGGAACGCTTGGAACGCACCGCCAGCATACGAAAAGCGTCCGATCCGTGGCTCGCCCAATCATGAACCGGCACGGGCTTGAATTCGTCAATCCTTGTGTTGTAGTCCCAACGATAGTTCATGAGCGCCTCTAACCCTTGTTTGCACTTGTTTTCGTCGAAGTAGCACCGATCAAAGATCAGCCGCGCTGCATTTATTCCATCTTCCAGCTTGAGATTCGGGGCAACCTCGAAATTAACCCCCATCTCTTGAGCAATCTCTTTGCGTGACCTACCAGACCCCAATTCCCGCACCTCTATGTCATGCGGGCCGACATGGGAGCCATACGAATACCCCTTGCTACGCAAGACGCCTGCGTAATGGTCCAGTCCAACACCTGAGTTTTCGTAGTAGTCAATCAGCCTGATCTCAGACCCCACCTGCTGAACAAACCAGATCGCAGTCGAATCCCCGATACCCAAGTCCCAATAGGTATCCACCAGCGCCATGCGGTCATAGGGAACCTCGCGGACTCGCTTGCCTTCCCTCGCTCTCCGCAGTTCATCCGCAAACACAGCACCTTTCACGCTCGCCTCGAAAGAGCATTCGTATTCCTGCGCGAACTCGTCCGCAGTCATGGATTCCTTGGCTGATGCAAGCTCAGACGCTAGGAGGATGTTTGTCTCAGTCGCCCGGTATTCAGCGAAGAACCACTCCCCGCCCCGTTTGGCCTGCTGGCAAACATCGTAGAAATGATTCTTACCGTTGGGCGTACCAATGAAAAAAGCCCATCCCTGCCGGTCAGACAGAGCGGGCCTTAAAACCTCGCTAAACGTCCTTGAAGGCTGCAACCCGTACTCATCGGGCACCACTCCATCAAGGTATATCCCGCGCATGCTGTCGGGGTTATCAGCCCCGTAAATGCGTATCTGCGAATCATTGGGCAGATCTACCCTTAACTCGGTTTCGTGGAACTGCCTACCAGGAATCACGCCGGCGTAAAACTTCAGGTAATCCCAAGCTATCGCCTTGCCCTGCTTGTAGGTGGGGGCGACATACGCATACCGTGGGCGGGGCTTCTCGCAGGTAAGCGCCGCCTTTAGCAAGTGATTGATGGCTAGAACCGTCTTACCGAACCGTCTATGGCAAACAGCGGCCCCGAATCGGTGAGTGTCTAGCTTGTTGTGCAGTTCTAGCTGTAGCCTACGGGGTGCGTAGGGGATGGTTATTCGGGCTTCATCCACCCAAAAGCCATCCTCACAGGGGGCAGGTCATCAGAGCCGCCTATAGACTGCGCGGGTTTGCCGTCGAGCCTGTCGCCAAACTCCCGGAAGAATGGCAAATCTTGCTCAGTGGACAGCTTCAGCACAAACGCATCGGCAATCATGTCCAGCGCCTTCATCTTCGGCGTTCTAGCGATAGGCATATCTGGGTTAATGGATGGGTCTGCCATACGCTCTAAAGCCCGCTCAATGGCTGCTTGCCACTGTTTAGCTCTGGCGGCGTTATGGTTCCCGAACGGCGCACCCATTTAACTTAATTCAACCTGTTGATTTTTTGACATACAGACTCCGCGAGGGTTGGTCTATGGTTCCTCGTCTATTACGGGGAACTTAGGGGGTTCAGGTATCGGCTTGTACGGCACAACCTCAGTATCAGGGCTGCACCAGTTGCATATTCCCGGCTCGAAATACAGCATCCTGCACTTAGGGCAGGCATGGGTTGGCTCAGTTGGGTTCATTCATGCGCCTATGGACATCGTGCCAGTCCCTAGCCTGCGGGCACCGGCTGTAATCCGGGAAGCAAGGTGTTCCAATCGAATAGTGCAAGAGCTTTGCGTCCGGGTTTTCGGGGTACTCGCTCACGATCCAATTCCAATCCAGCGGCAGTTCCCCTATCCGGTCATCCGGAAGCCATGAGAAGCGATGCAAATCCGCTCCTGTAGCCTTGCTGACCATTTCCCTAGTCAGTTGCCGGTTGCGGAAGTGTTCACAGTTCCAGAGAATCAGGCTGGACCAATTTTTTTTCGGGTAATCCTCGTTCTTGGCCCCGAGATATTTGACCGGGTGCTTGGTCTTGTAATCGTGCTTCACCACATGGACCGCCATCCAGGGATTGCGCAGCGCCCACAATTCCGCAATATCGGCCTTGCAAATCATGTCCCCATCCGCAAAGATCGCCCACCCCTTAAAGCCCATAAGCGAAGGGATCAGGAATCGGCTGTAGATGAAGGCGTTAGACCCGTCCCGCTGGCCGTCGAAGCCGGCAAGCATGTTCTTCGCCAAGGGGATGAACTGGACCGGCTCTGAAGCTCGCTCGATGACTGACTGGCAGAAAGCGTGATACGCAACAGCTTCCCGCTCGTCATAACCAACAAAGATTCGGATCATGAATCTATATTTTTTAGTTTTAGGCTGATTGAAGCCTGAGATACCCCAAGTAATGCAGCAATTTGTCGTTGCGTTTTCCCAGCACGCCGCATTGCAATCAGATCGGGCAACATTTCCTCTTTAATTTTTGTCATTGCTAGTGCGCGCCTGCGCTGGGCTGGGGTACCTGTCTTGTAAGTCAGGCCACTTGGCCGAGTTCTTGGCCCGGTCCTACGCCCCTTTGCTTGGCTGTCTTGAATGTTTTCAAGATTTGTACCTAAAAACAAATGTTCAGGATTTACACACGGCCGGACATCGCAGCGGTGGCAAACCTGCAATCCAGCCGGTATAGGCCCTTTATGCATTTCGTAAGATAGGCGGTGAGCCAAATAACCTTTTTGGTTATATCGGCCGTCGCCGTATCCATGCGTCCCGGTGGATTTTGTCCAAATCCAGCATCCAGACCACGGCAAACGCTCAATCGAGGAATAAAGACGATCCCTCAAGAACTGATCCACGTTTAACTCCTTGTAGCCGCTTCCGGTTAGGTTCAGCGCCGCCCGGTAGCATCCCGGTCACAGAGGGAGGGATGTGGGGCTGCTCCGGGGGCGGCTGAATTCTTGGGTTCTATGCCGCTTTCCGGAATACCAGACCGGGCCGACTGGCCGATCTTTCCCGGATAGGGCTATCAGGATTTGCGCCTGTACGCGGACTAATTACATCTGTCTTATACCTGCCGCCGATTTGAGTTTGCAAGTTATTTGCAACCATGTGCTCAGCCTTGCGAATCAGGCGTGTAAGCCGCTCCGGACGGTAGACACCACAAAATGCCGCCGCCTTCCAGCGGTCATATCTCGGATAGCAATATCCGAAGGTCAGCGCCCATGCGTATTGGAAGCCCAGCCGCCCTATGACCTTCTGGACTTCGACCGCTTGCAGGATGTCCAACGGTGGCGCAATGGCATCCGGCGATGAGGTTTCCCAATCCCCCCACCCCGTAGGCGTTTCGTCTGGTCGCGTCTTTCTGGCGTACCTGTGTTCAATGCTGGCGCAGTGCTGCCGGTGATACCTGTCCCGCGCCCATCTAGCCCAATTCTCAAGCACTAATTTTATATCCGCCATTTTTGACCTTATCCCGAAGGTTTAACAGCTTTGCGCCGGGCGTGTAGCGGGTGCCGTAACGCTTGTTTTTCAGGTTGTTGATAGTGCTGCCGTCTAGACCGACCTTTTGCCCAATTAATGCCTCGTTCCAGCCTGTGTGCTTAGTGATATCAAGGATTACCTCGGACCAGTCGGGGTCTTCTGGAATGCTCATTACCCTATTACCCCTGTGGTGAATCCGGAGCGAACAGGCAAAGCATCCCCCTGCCCGTTCGTGCGTACTACCCCTGCGGAGCCATCCATCGCTTCCAGGCATGACAGTCGCAATGCAACGCTGTCACTGTTCCAGACTATCTGCGGCTTGCATGCCACACCTCTTCGCGCTCTAGAACTCTCGCACCCACGCTGCGGCTGTGAAGAACCCCAAGTAACCGCCCTGCCGTATTGGCCGCTTGCGTTGTCCGCCCAGCCAATACTGTATATCTGTACAGTATCGTATCTGAAGCGCGGACTGCAACTAATTCTAGTTGTGATATTTCTATTAACCGCTATCGGTTGTGGTTGGACTATTAGCATGTTGCGCGTATACAACATCATCCCCGCCTTTCCTCCGCTTCCCACAGCGCCCGATTGCACAGCGGGCAAGTCACGCCCCACGGGTAGATGCTCCACGCGTCCCCTTCCTCTGGCTTACGCCCGCAGGCAAACTCCTTCGGGTCTTTCTGCTCTTTGCTGTAGTGCCTGACTTCGTTCATGAGACATCCACCTCCTTGAGTGTCCATCCGTCTTTAAGCTTGCCCCACCCATGCACCAGAATCCTCCATCCAGCCTTCCGCACATCCGCCAGCGCATCAGCCTCTGTTATCTTCTTGACCCTGGCGGAGACATTCCCCCGGCTGGTCGTTTGAACCGCCAGAGTTTCCGCTCCCCTGATTGCCAACAGGTCTATGAATCCAAACAGGTCTTGCCTGATTCGCGCATGCGGGTTCCATTTCTCCACCACTGCCACCCGGTAGCCCTGCTCCCGTAAGTGTTTCAAGCTGCGCTCTGTTGGCGAAGGCATCTTCTAGTTCCTTGTGTGTTACGACCTGACCGGCTAGGTGCATCATTCGTCCGCCTCCCTGCACCCTGGCGAACACCACGCCCTAGCCACCCGCACAAGCTCTGTGATTGGAGCGCCGCAGCAAGCGCATTTAGTCTTGAACATGCCGCCATGTTTCATAGCTAAGAACTTTCACAATCGTATTGACATGAACTCCGTACTTTTTTGCTAACGCCGCAATGCTGAATTGCTCGTCTAATGCCTTCTTCGCCATTTCCTTGGCCGCGTTTTCTTTCCTAATCCGCTTCACCAACACATCGTTAAGCTTTGCGGCTGGAATGTGTACGCCTTGCGGAGCGCTTTCATAAAACGCACTCACCACGCACCCCACACAATCCGGTGATTGTTTTCTTCCGCCGCTATCGCTACAGGTGCGCCAAACACTTTGGCGAAGGCGTCTAGTGTTGCTGCTGTCTTTGGCATGGCTTTCCTCCGCTCCTCTTTAGAAAGGTTTCTCGTTGCTGCCGCAGTAGTTCTTGACTGCCCCGCCGACCTCGTTCGTGTACTGCCTTGATGCTGTGTCATAGCCCAACCCTAAAGACCCAATCCAGTTCACAGAGCCGCGCTGCTTTTCCACCTTCAGCACTGCGGGCCATTCTGTTTTCTTGTTCTTGTCGCGCCATACGTTGAATATGCTGTCCGCAATGCTGCTAATCTGGTGCGGGCCTGCAATATCGTGGACGCTTCCAGGTTGATCCTCACCGCCTCTGGAATCGGTCTTGCGCATGTGGCAGACAAGGTGAATCGTGCAGCCTGTGTCCTCGCCTACGGCCTTCATGTCCGCGATGAACTGGCCCTGTAGCTCGTAGTCATCCCGCGATACGCCAATCATCATCAGTGAATCAATGACGAAGTGAGTAACCTTCAATTCCTTTGCGGCGTACCGGATCACGGCTTTAAGCTTCTCTGGCTTAACCCTGCCCTGCTGGTCGTAAAACCAAAGCTTTCCCGCGAACAGGCTTACCCACTGGTCTATATCTCTCGGGGATGGGTAACGCGTAGCCATCGCCAGATAGCCCATTTCCTCCCATATCTCGCGGACTTCTTCCTCCATGCTCGCCATGCACACCCGCTCGCCCTGAGAGATCGCCTCGACCATCAGGTGCTTGAGGACTTGAGACTTGCCGTGATAGCTCCATCCGCACCACACGATGAGCTTGCCGGGGCGTATCAGCACCTTGTCCTGCGCCTTCATCCACGGCAGGGTGAGGCCGGTTTCCCGTTCCTTGCCCAAAAGCATGCGACGCTTCACCTCTTCGGCCAGCGTTTCAGCAGGGATTACCCTTGCGTGTTCTTCGGGGTCCAGGTACTTACTGAAATCCGTATCCCGAATCAGTTGAAGGCCCGCCGTGGCTCGTTCAAGCAGTTGCATATCTCACCCCCTCCTGAATCGCCGCTGCGGCCTGTGCAACGGCTTTGCGGTCTTCTGCGGATAGTTCCTTACCTGCTGCTATGTCGGCCCCTGCTGTCGCCACGATGAGGCTCTGAAGGGCTAGGCTGTCCATGACTTGAGAACCGAGAAACTTCATCCGCTTGGGCCGGGGGTCGTCTATCTCCCGCTCTGGCATAAGGTCGGACAGGTTCATTCCGACAGCCGCAACCACATCCGAGACAGGGCACAGGGCAAAGCAATGAACCAGGACGCGGCCATCGTCACCTTCCGCGATAGACAAGGACGGGGAGCGGTCTGCATGTGCAGGGCAAATCGCAACCCATTTACCTTTTCCATGTGAGCGGACCTTGTTCAATTTGGAAAGAAATTCATCAACCCGCATAAAACTCTCCAAAGACAAGTTTTCTAGCTGCGTCAGCCATAGCCTTAGCTTCATAAGGCGTATCAAAAAGGCCCAAGTATTTATTCTTGCCACCAACACATACCGACGCTTGCCATTTTTTATTTTTTGCCTTCCAGCTAATCCCTCTGAAACCATGCGAACTATCAGCCCTTGCGCCTTTAAAGTTGATAGTGTTTTGGCTCTGAGTTGCAAGCCTTAAATTACATGGGCGGTTATCACTGCGAACACCATTTATATGGTCTATTTGCAGATCAGCGGGGTCATGCCCATGAACCATGCAAAACACTATTCGGTGAGTTTTGTATCTTTGCGAATCTATGCACGTTAGGTAGTAGCCCTGGCCGCCCGGAATTGATGCGCATTTGTTTGCGTATCTGGAATTCCACCTTTGAAATTCATGCTTGGTTTGGAAATGAGTTTCTGGCCTGACATTCCAAAAAAGCATTCCGCTTGCATCATCAAGGCGCAGGCATTCCAGCAAGTATTTCTGGCTTGGGAGAGTTCTGCCCTTACCGTGGGGCTTGACCTTTTGCAGCCGCGAGAGGAAAGCTTCGGTTTTCATGCGTCCACCCTCACCCCGCCAGATTGCGAAAGCTGCCCGCTGTACTGCGCGAACTTCCTAGCCCCGAATAAAGTCTCGGGCCGCAAGTAAGCCTCCATGTCCGGCTTGCCCTGCCATTCCTCCGTCTTTCGCTGTACCACCGCGCATAGGTCATCCACGCTGAAACCCTCCTTGAGTCGTGCTGTGATGAGATCGAGATTCGCCTTGACGGGTCGGTAAGACTTCCCCGCAAGCTGGTTGAGGTATTCGAGAACCTCCCGCGATTGGGGCGTGTAGTCAGCCCTTGGGGGTTTCGGTTCGGGGTCAGCGTCCGGCTTGCCGGACAATGTATTTACTTCTGTTACTGTTACTGCTACTGGTTTAGAAAGGGTTTCGGAAGGGTTAGCCAAGGGTTCCGGCTGCATTCCAATGATTTCGCCGCATTCCCTAATGAAATCAATGCGCCACATGCATTCTTGCGGAATTGAGGTAACAATCTTTTGGGCGCTTTTCCGCTGATTTGGGTTTTCGGGGGGGTTCCACTCCAGATGCTTGCGAATCCATACCCATTTGGTGGTTTCGCAACGGTTAGCGAAACCCTTGTGGAACAGTTCCGCAAACCCTTCGGAAACCCTTTCAGCGGTCCACTGAAGGTCTTCGCAAACGTACCCATCAGGGAGCCTGAAAGTCCCTGAAATAGTGGTGTGGGGGCTGGTCAAGAGGTACATGGCAAGCGTCCTGCCGTCCTCACTCATGGAGCGAATGGTGGCGCTGCTCCAGAACGATGTGTGGACCTTGCCGTAATCCCTCATATGCCGCACCTTTGAGCGATCTTGCGGAAGGCCGCAAGGCATTCATCAGCCGTTGCTTCAGGGTGCGTATCCAGCCACTGCTGCTTGTGCTGTATGTATTCCTGTTCTCGGGAAGGCTCATACATCACGGAACGATGACGGCGAATCTGCCCCTTGAACTGAGGGGGCTTCGGGGCTAACCATTGCGGCATGCTCATGAACACCTCCTCCGATATATTTCGCGCTTGCTCATTGCGCTTTCCCCTGATGGCCCCATTAAGCTAGGCATGAACATCACCAAAAATGTCGGGCCGCAGGCTTTCCAAGGTCATCTCTCCGCCGGAGGCGCGTACTAATGCCTTCGCTAATTTCGGAGAGGGCTTCCTGTGCCCGCTGGCTATCTGGCAGAGGTAGATGTATTTCGTGCCAGCCAACTGAGCCACCTTTTCAGCCGCTGCGCGGCCGTGTGTTTTCAAGTAGTTTTGAGCGTCCATGCGAAAACTATAGCACCCCGCTATATGCCTGTCAATAGCATGCTGCGAATTGCCGTGGACGCGGCGACTTGCTACGTTGTAGCGATGGACGCTAAAGAAATCAGGGTTGCCAACTTGCGCCGATTCATCCGAGAGCGAGCGGAGAATAGCCAAGCAGAATTCGCTCGTCGTTACGGAATGAACGCAGCCCACATCAGCCAGCTACTGACTAGGCACCGAGATGTAGGGGATAAGCTCGCCAGGGAGATAGAAGGAAAGCTCGGGCTAGATCGTGGCGAAATGGATAGGATCGACTTGCCAGTTCCAATAGACCCGTCTATAGCCCGAATCGTGGATATTTACGCCAAACTTTCAGAGGACGGGCGGGACCAACTTCTCGGGGCGGCAAATAGGATTTATTCCAAGGAATCCGCTGCCACGCCGGAACCCCTCAAAAAACACCACAAGCGACTACAACACGCCTAGCCGTCTTTAGATTCCATCCTGCGGCTAACGGCCCGTTCAAGCCGAAGCGCGTCCTTTGCAGTTTCCAGCAGCGCGTCCTGTGCCGAGGGAGACAGTTGGTTAAATACTTCCACCAGTTCCTCATTGGCTGGCGTGATCAACACCCTGCGGCTGGTTTTTGATAGTCCGACCAAATACGCCATCTTGACGTTTAGCGTTTTTGAAATGGCTACAACCATTCGGGCGCTTGGCACATCATGCCCGCCCTCCCATCGGGTAACGGAATCCCTGCTGACTGACAATTCTTGTGCAAGTTGTTTTTGAGTCAGTCTCGCTCGGCGGCGACATTCCCGCAGCCGTTCAGAAAATAGCTTCCCCCCCCCCCCAATTGTCGGAAAAATCAAACGAAATCTTACATCTACGTAAGTTATCGCCGGATAAGTACAACAATTCTTAACATCCCCCCCCCACCCCCTCAAGAAATTGTTACAAATTATCTAGCATTTTGCTGTTGACAGGCACATAGCGTCTTGCTATTCTTCTCCCATCCGCTGCACTTCGCAGCACACAGAGGGGAGCAGGCAAATGAGCGACAGGGAGGTTTTAGCGTGGCACTTCGTAGGCAAGAAGCTGCGCGACGGTTCACCAGTTCCAAAAGATGGCGTGTGGCTCAAGCATAACGGGCCGGTTGTCCTTTGCGCATCTGGTCTACACGCATCCATCAATCCATTTGATGCGCTTCAGTACGCGCCCGGCGCAACACTTTGCCGTGTTGCTTTGCGCGGTGAAATTGTTACCGCTGACGACAAGATTGCAGCACCGGAGCGCAAGATCATTGCCCGCATGGATGCAACCGAAATGCTCCGCTACTTCGCCCGCATGCAAGCTATCTCTTGTGTTGATAAGTGGGACGCGCCGGATGTTGTCCTTGATTACCTGATGACCGGCAACGACAAATTAAGGGACGCTGCTAGGGACGCTGCTTGGGCCGCTGCTTGGGACGCTGCTAGGGACGCTGCTTGGGCCGCTGCTTGGGACGCTGCTAGGGACGCTGC
>Ga0070749_10001639_pt1 | contig 15180 bp, 18 predicted proteins | sample VirMetDEL_Nov_18_FD_75180 | JGI IMG/M metagenome (GOLD analysis project Ga0070749, IMG submission 75180) | Aqueous microbial communities from the Delaware River and Bay under freshwater to marine salinity gradient to study organic matter... | ecosystem: Environmental > Aquatic > Marine >...
ATAGGGGACTGGTACTGGGAACTTTTTTTTTTCAGTTCCCAGCCCAATTTTTTTTAAATATGCGGATTTTTTAAACAATTTCAATATTTTCAAACAATTTCAAACAATTTCAATATTTTCAAACAATTTCAATATTTTTAAACAATTTCAAACAATTTCAATATTTCAACAATATCGCCATTAAATTAATCTTTAATATTAAACCGCTTTTTATAGTCTTTAATATTTTCTGCTAAAGATGTTGAATTACCCCACAATATCCAACGAGATAAAGAACCAGCATTAATTTTCGTCCAATCTTCTCTTGCTTTATGTCTTGCTAAATAATTCTGTCTTTTTTGTTTATCTTTATGGTCTATATACGTTCTACCCACACTACTCCCAAAGTGATAAATAACGCCATCAATATCTACCATATACCTTTTATGTTTTCTATTACTTTTCATTAAATTCATTATATACTTATTAGAAAATAATTTCTTTTTTAAACTTACTTTATATAAAATTGTCTAATTTATGAGCGTTCAATAATGCTTGTGTTTGAAATATAGGTTGTAAAGGAGTAGGGATTGCTTTGCCTATTGTATTAATAACGCTGTCTTTTGCTCTGTATTCTTTAATAGTCCCAAAAGGTTTATTTATTCTTACAGACGCTGAAACAACATCATCACTTGTTCTATAATGTATTACTTTATCGTTTAGTTTATTTTCCGTATCTACGCCAACACCTTTTTTGCTAAATACACTAAAACCAGCATTAAAAGTTGCAGCACCATCAACTCTATCTGCTGTATATTTTGAACCTTTTAACGCTTCATTCACTGACGTTCCTCCTAATGAATGACCGACCAACCAAACTTTATAATCGTCAGGAACTTCTTTCATTAAATTTTTAGTTTTAGTTGTTCTTTTTTTAAACTCCTTTCCTTGTTCTTCTTGTCCCATTGCAATTAAAAAATCGCTCTTCAAATCAGGAGCAGTTTTAAACCCGCTTATATCTGTTCCTCTGTGTGCTATAATAACTTCTTTTTTTTCATCATTAATTAAATATAAAATATCTCTGCTACTCAATACATCAATTACTCTAAAACCACTTCCCGCCATAATAGCGTTTGCGTCATTAATCCTTTCTGTTTTATTTTTGCTCCCCAACATCGCATAAGTTGCTTTACTTGCTTTTGCTAAAGTTGCTCTATCCATTACATTAACCTTTTAAAAAAAGGTTAAACCAAAACTTACAAAATTGCCTTAAAGTAGCGTATTTGTTTTGCTACACTTTTTCAAAAGTGTCCCAATTTTTCAAAAGTGTCCCACTTTTTCAATAAGTTTATAGGTATGTTTATATTTGCTCGTTCTCCATAGCGTGTATTAACAACATCTGTTTTTAAAGAGTTTATTACTTCTTTATTTTCTGTAAAATCTAAATAAAATAACCCATCTGTAAAGTTAAATAACCATAGAACTTTTTTAATACTTTTATTTGCCTTATCACGTTTAATTAAAGTGCTAAAAGTCGTATCAAAAACATTACTATCTATTCGTCTTGATTTCAATTCAATATTAAAATCTTTTGTGCTAAAGTCAAAAGAATTAAAAGTTTCTTTGTTGTGCTTGACATCATCGCCCAAAATCTTTTTAATAAAAGGTAGGCATTCACTTTCTTTTTTAACACCCCAAGCGTGATTTTCTTTCTCAAACTTAAAAAAACCAACGGTTCTCTTAAACTCTCCATCATTAGTATTCATCTTATATTAGCATTAGAAAAAAACTAAAGAAATATCCCCTCCTCATAAATCCCTATCAAAACCACCTTCCTCATCACGGATAGGAGTAGATGTAGATGTTGATGAGGAATTACTTATTTTTCTTTTAATTTCAGGTTTTGCTATACTTTTCAAAAAATTATTTTTTTTAGGAAGTTTATTTAAACCATCGTTAAAGTTATTGCTAATTAAATTGCTTTGCTCTTGTAATTTTATATAGTCATTATATTTTTTGTCTAAATAAACACTCCCCGCTAATTGTCTATTATTCGCATCTAATAAGAGTGTTTTTTTAATGTCAATAGAAAGGTTATAAAACTCTTTGCTACAATTTAATTCCATCTCTAAAGTTTCTTGTAATTTTAAAAACAATTCTATGCTATTGATAATTGAAATAGTTAATCCAAGCAAACAAACCAATCCGCTAATGTGTTGTTGTCCTATATAATTTTGTAGTCCTACAGAACTTACAGCAGAACAAGAACTTAAAATTATAGTAGGTATTTTAAAATACTTATACAAACTTTTATAAAAAAAATAATTCTGCTTATGACTTGTGCTTAACTGAACCGCATTCATTCTTATTTCTTCTAAAACTTTTTCAATATCTTCGCTCCAACTCATTATATAATACAAAGGTATTAAATAATAACAAAAACATCACCGAACTTTCATACCACCAACTCTCCTTACTTCGTCTTTGATAGGAGCTTGAAGTCGTTTAGGAGATTTTTCTACGACAGATTTAACTGCTTTATCAACTTGTTTCTTTACAACTAAAGGAACATAGGGTTCTGCTTTTTTAAGCGTTTGTTTTGCTTTTATAGGCATTATATAATACAAAGAGAAATTATTTTCCTTTAAAATTCCCTAAAATTACTAAAGAAGTATAAAAAATATCTTTTTATACCGAAACGCTATACAACTGCTCTCCTGACATATTTAAAGAATATTGCGAAGTATATTCACAAAAGACATCAAGCGTTTGTCCTGCGGCAACACCACCAGCAGCAAACCCCATCTCCAACTGAAGAACCGAACCAATAGAAGATACACCGCTATAAAGACCATCACTATCGCTTCGCATATTCTCAAGTCCAATAACAGACACAAACGAACCAGTTGTAGCGTCAGCAGCACCAGCGGCAGTATCAAGAGAATATCCACCACCTTCGTTTAGTCTGTTAGAGTGAGCGACAGACGCTAAAGCACCTTGTGCTACAAGGAGTTCCGCCATACTTTCAGCACTATTGGTCGCCGATGAAAGGATTTCACGCTGTGGTATTTTCATACCATTAAGAAGAACCGAAGCACTTGTTAGTCCATTCTTATTACGAGAACCAATAGAAGCAACAGCACGGGCAGTATCGCCAGAGATTAAACTGCTTGTTCTCATACACGATATAATTTTATTACACGACGAAAAAGCAAACCCAAGATTGACAACAGATGAAGTTGCACCAGCACCAATAATAGCAGAGGTATGGCGGTAATCAGTTGTGATTAAATCAAACTTGTAATCTACACTCTCACCAACCGCTTCCATAGCATCACTACCGAGTTCTACTTGATGGCAAACATACTCGGGGTTGTTAAAACGGAGTTGAGTTGCGGTTGTATCAGCACCTTCAGCACCAACACGAGCATCAGCAAGAGTAATACGAAACGAAAGTTTATCCCGAGAGAATAGCGGAATATATTTATTTGCGTTATAAAGTCCATTCAACTGAAGAGGCAAGGCATAAGTTTTTTTACCACCTCCGCCAACAATAACATCGCCACTAAAAGCAGATGCCGAACTGCCGTGAAGAACCTTTCCCACATTACCGCCATAAAGCGTATTGGTTTCTATATCACTCATAATAGATTGAAGAACGCCCATCTTATCAAGCGTAAATAAAGTTTGTCCAGCAGTAAGACACTCAATTTTATCAATCATCGCATAAATACCATTCTTGCCCTCAAGGGTAATATCATTAGCAGGGGTTGCTGCTCCAGTATTTTCAACTTCAACCAAAATATAAGATGCTTCCATATCAAGAAAAGTTCTCGCCTGATTAGCAGGAATATCAAACTGAATAACCGAACCGCCCGAAAGAAATTGATTTCCATTAACAGCAGGTTGTTTAGTGCGGTATGAACGAGAACTCATCGCCCTCATTCGTTTATCGTCGTAGTCAAGTAGGTGAGAAGATGCTTCTGTCATTATACAATATTATAATATAAAAATATTATGATATTATTCTTAAAATTAGGGGAGACCCCTAAAACCCCCTAAAGAAATTTCTAAAGGTTTTGATATACTTTTATTCAAAAGAAGATTTTAATGCTTTTTTTCCGTCGTGTATTTTACCAGCATCTACAAACTTAATACCTTTAGCAACGCCATCATAGATTTTACCAGCACCAACTAAAGACCCACCTAATGCAACTATTTCAGGTTGAGCGGTTGCTGTTCCTACTGCGATGGTTGAATAACCAGTAGTTTGTAAAATTTCTCCGCTTTGTTTAAACGCCTTTTTCCAAACTTTTGGTTTCTTAAGTTGCTTCGCTATTTTACCAATCGCCATTCTATACATACTTTTTAGAAAATACTTTTAGAAAAAGTATTACAAAAATTTTTTTAGGGGTTCAAAAAAAAAGCATCCCCTTCAGTCTAAATATTGTAATGTAATTGTTGAACCAATATCGCCTCTTAATCCTGTAAAATCGTTGTTATGGACAGGAGAGTTTTTCGCACAAGTAGTTTTTAATAATAAATAATCTCCTGCGGAAAAGTATTTAACATAAGAAGTTGAAGAACTACCATATTGAGAAAAACTTGTTTGGTCGCCACGAGTATATATAAAAGTTCTTTTTGAAGTATTATCTGCTCCATTAACTAATATCCTTGAAAACCAATTAACACGATTATTATAAGCATTATTATAAGCATTAAAAGTATAATCTAATTTATACATTCCACTAATCAAAATAATTATTCCAGTATTTGGAACAACGCTATTAATATCAGGGGCAACCCAATTACAATAAATACTATCTTGGTCTAATACATTAAAGTTTGTGTAAAGTTCAGTTCCAGTAGGGGCATCTAATTGTGTTTTTCCTCTTGAATATATTTTACTAATTAGTGGAAGAGTAGATATTTGAGTAATCCCAGCGGTAGGCGTATCTTCTTCTAAAGTAATTCCATAACCTGCTGAAAGAGTATTAAATATATTTCCTGTAATAGTTTTAGTAGCAATAATATCTGCTCCTGTAATATTTCCGCTTGTTGTTGTGATATCTCCGCTTGTTGTTACAATATTTCCTGTTCCAGTTATTATATCTCCTGAACTACTTAAAGAAGCAATAGATAAATCTGTCGTTGCCGAGACGCTGTTATTAATTGGTTGAAGTAAATACCCATACCACCAAGTATGCTGGGCCGCCATATATATTAAAGCACTACCAGTTACACAAGAAATATAAACTGAATCACCGGCCGCCATCTGTTCTATTACATCAAACGCCTCACTTGCTTGACTACCCGCCCCTCCCATTCCTAATACATCGCCGCCGTTTTTATAAATTGCCATACGAAAATTATCATTAATCGTATTAATAAATCCTTTAAACCCGAATGTATATATTCCAGCAACAGGACAGGTATATCTATAATTAGCAGTATTATATGCGGAGGTAGATGGAACACACAATTCTATTTGATTAAACATAACGGAAACACCAAAACTAATAGACTGGTTACTATTTAAATTAGAAGTTGCTTGAAACGCATATTGAGTAGATGTAGATAACCCACCTGTTGCTTCAATAAGAGTTTGCCCTATTAGCGGAGAATTTTCTGTTAAAGTTATTCCACTACCAGCAACAATATTATTAAATATATTTCCTATAATGTTGCCGTTCGCAATAATATTAGTATTTGAAACTATGTTATTTGATGCCGATATTGTGCCGTTTGAAACTATTTGTGTTTCTGCTTGAATTGATGATGAAAGTATTTGTCCTGATTGTCCGTTTAAATAAAGCGTCCCAAGAGTATTACTTAATGTATTATCATTAATATTTATAGGTCCATTAGTATTTAAACCTCCTGTGGTTAAACTTGTAAATTCTGTAATTTGTGGTTGTTTTGTCGCAACTTCTGCCGTTAAATTATTAATTGCTGTTAATAAGTTTGTCGTCCCTTGAATAATTGTAGGGGCAGTTATTGAACCTAATGATGTTACTATATTTCCTGTAGATGTCGTGATATTTCCCCCCGAAGAAATAGTTCCTGATGTAGTTAAATTATTTATCGTTAGATTTGTTGATGATGTAATAATATTTTGTTTTGTGTTAATTTCGTTTAGTAAGTTTGTCGTCCCTTGAATAATTGTAGGTGCTTTAATCGTTCCATTAATACTTTCAATTATTCCGTTTTGTGTTGATAAACCTAAAACTGATGTTATTTGTCCTCTTGATACTAATGTTCCCGAAGATAAATATCCACAATCTAAAGTAATAAACTCGTTTATTAGCGGTTGATATAACAGCAATTTGTTATAAATAGTATTGCTTGTTAAAAAATTCAAAGAACCATTAGTTGGTGCTGTGTCAAAAGTTGCTGATATTACTCCTGCGTCATAATTAAGAGGGGCGGTTGCCGATAATGTTGGGGTTGAACCTGCTACATAAGCAATAATCGCATCGCTTGATGCTATTGCCGTGCTTGATGGAGATATTGTTTGTTGAATTGTTAAAACATCTTGTTTTGTATTAATTGTATCTAATAAATTAGTCGTCCCTTGAATAATTGTAGGTGCTTTAAGAAATCCAGTTGAAGAAATAATATTACCAAAAATAGAAGTTATGCTTCCGTTAATTGCGGTAATTGAATTATCTGTTGTTATTACTTGATTATTTAAATTATTACAAACAAGATTAGTCGCTGATGTAATTAGCGGTTGTTTTAATTGTAAAGCATCATAAATAGAATTGCTTGTTAAAAAATTCAAAGAACCATTAGTAGGAACTAAATCAAACGTTCCTGATATTACTCCGTCATCATAATTAAGAGGGGCGGTTGCCGATAATGTTGGGGTTGAACCTGCTACATAAGCAATAATTGCATCGCTTGATGCTATTGCCGTGCTTGATGGAGATATTGTTTGTTGAATTACTAAATTATCTTGCTTTGATGTTTTTAAAATTTCTATATCTGCTTCATTAGTAGCAATACGATTAACTACTGAAACTCCGTCTAATGTAAAATCTGTATAAGCATTAAATATATCTGCGTTAAAAGTTCCTGATTGAGTTATATTTAAATTGATGTCAATATTTTTTCCTTTAATATTTTTACTCATCTCTACAATATACTTTTAAAAAAAGTATAGCAAAAGTTTGATAGTTTTTCTACAAGTTTATTTATCTAAAACTGATTTTCTTTTTTGTTTTAGCAACAGGTGGAGGAGGCGGAGGCGGTGGCGGTTTTTCTATCACAACTTCTTTAGCAGGTGCTTCGTGATAATAATGTTTTTCAATTACTCGGTGGGGTTCTTCCACAGACTTTTTCTTAATTTTAATCGGGGTGTTTTCGCCTTCTTCATCACTTACAACAGGTGATTTCATAACGGGTTTCTTTTTAATCGGGATGTTTTCGTCGTCATCACTATCTACACTTTTTATGGGTTTATCTTGTTTTTTATATCTTGCTAATTCTTCTTTATCTGCCTTAATGCTCCTCATTCTCTCGTGTGCTTTTAGACGCCCTTTAGCAAGATTTTCTTTTTGTTTTTCAGTCATAACTCTTTTAACTTTAGGAGTGTCCCCCCTTTTAAGTTCGTCGTCGGGGGGCGAAACCCCCCTTTTAAGTTCGTCCCCCTTTTTTGCGGAAGTTTTCACAGAATTTTTTTCTAAAGACATTATATAATGGGTGAAGACAAAAACGCCAACGATATTATAACATTATTCCAACGCTCAAAAATAGAAAATACTTTTGAACCCCCTAAACCGATTAACATCTCTAAAACTATTGATTTAGATGAAGCACAACAACATAAAATATTTAAAGCAATTATGAAACAATTTGTAAGTAATAAAAAACACATAGAAGCGGTCAAAAAAATTGATACAGGAGATTTTACAAAAGAATATTTTGAGGAAAATTTACCACATTATAGTTCTAAACTACACGATGTATTAGAAAAGTGTAGCAAAAAAAAAATACACGATGACAAGCAAGTTTTAAATCATAAAGAAGGTATATTTGTTTTAGATTTTTCCTAAAGGGGATACTTTCCTTTTGAACCCCTATTAGAAAAAAAGGGGGTTTTTGGGGGAAATAATTTCCCCCAAGTATATAATGGAGTTTATAGAAACAAAAAACAATAAATTAGATTTAGATGCTATTACGATGAATTGCGATGGGTGTTTAAGCGACGATTTAGTAGAACCATTAAGCAGTTTTAGAAGCGGTTTTAATTTACTTATAGCAGGATACAGCGGAAGCGGAAAAACATCATTATTGGTAAATCTTCTTTCTAAACCAAAAAAAGCAAAAGTAAGACAAAGTTTTAAAAACTTATTTAGTAATGTTGTTGTTGTTAGTCCATCTTTACATACACTCAAAAACAATATTTTTAAAGATTTAGCACCTGAAAAGCAATATACTGAATTTACAGAAGAGATGTTAGACAATTTTTATTTGCTATTAGATAAAATTAAAGCAAAGGAATTAGCAGATGCCGAAGACCAAGACCGAGAACCTGAACCACAATATACGCTTTTAATATTAGACGATGTTGCTTCATCTTTGAGAAAAAATAAAAAATTAGAACAAAGATTTATTAACCTTTTACAAAATAGAAGGCATCTTGGATTTGGCGGGGTTTCAATTATTTCAATCGTTCAATCAGTCGTTCAAGTAGCACCACAACATAGAAATAATTTAAGTCATCTTATTACTTTTAAACCAAAAAACAAAAAGGAAGAAGAAAGAATATATAGCGAGTTTGTTAATCAACCCCCAAAGTTTATAAACGATTTTTTTAATTACTTTTTCCAAGACAAATACGATTTTATGCTTATAGATTTAACGCTTCGTGATAGTGCTAATTTTTTATTTTATAGGAAATATAACCCAGTGCTTTTTAAAAAAGCAGATTAAAATACTATATAGATTTTAGGTAGTTTTTGATAAATCTTTTTTCTAAAAAGATAGTATAATGAGTATTGATGATTTTGTATGTCTTAAATATAGTGATGCGGTTATTGATGGAGCAACGGCAACTTGGAACTTGACACCTAATTATTATTCTAATCAACGCTCTTCCGTTTGTTTTATGAGTTTAGAAAGATGCAACATCTGCTTTAAAGGATTGAATGGGATTGACGATAGTAGCAATCCAGCGACCACAATAAGAACTAACATAAACGGACAAAACCAACAAATTAGCGATAATGGTATGACTATGTTAGATATTGTTAAAACCGAAACAAGAGCAGTTATAACTCAAAATACAATAATCACTAATGCGGAAGGGGATAGTCAAACCACTAATATTTTTACTGAAGTAAGAAACTCCGCCGTTAAATACGATAATCCTAACCCGTTAAGATTACTTGTATCAGCAAGACCAACCACAATTAAAATTGATATTCAAAACAGAGATTTTGTTTCGTTTATTAGCGATATATCGCCTGATATTAATTTAAACGAGCATTATGTAGTTCTACGCTTTGAGTATGATGACGCAATAAACACACAAAGAACTTTTACAGATGGTTTTAACAAAACTTTACGATAATTAAGACGATGTTTTTTTCTAATAAGTATGTATGGCGAACCACGCATTAAACAATACAGCAACAGAAAGCGTTTCAATTTATTTAAGAAGTGATGAAGCAGAAATAAATTTATCTACCAGTCATAAAAAGTTTTATTTAAGCGAATTAATAAGTGTAAATCCTGACACAAATATTTTAGTAGGTTTAACTGATTTTGAATGTCCTTATACTTTCTACACAATACGACAAGGTATTAACGACCAAATTACTTTAGGTTTCAATACCGCTCTATATCCTACAGGAGAATATAGAACATCTTTTATACCTGAGGGAAATTATGATATTGATGAATTGCGACCAGTTCTTAATGCTTTAACTTGCTTTATTGATGCTGGTATAGTAATTACTTTTAGCGAATTAACAAATAAATTAACCTTTACGAGAGCAGGAGCGTATGATAAATTCGTTTTTACATCAACAACATCTTGCTCTACCGAATTAGGAATACCTAAATCTTTACTAATTAAAGGGGGAACATCTATTAATTTGACATCACCCTTTACTATGCCGAATGTAATTAATTTAGGAGGTTCTGCTTGTATTTATGTTAGAATTAATAATTTAGGAATTAAAAATTTAAATAGTAAGGGAGATAGTGATGGAACTATTTGTAAAGTAATTGCCGATGTATTACCTGATGAATATATATATTATAGACCTGCGGAATATTTTTATTTTATGACAGACCGCTCACAAATTAGAGAAATTGATGTTGAGATTTTAGACGACCAATATAGACCTATTAATTTAAACGGAGGAATATTTAGTATGACTTTGTCTTTGCACTTTGCTTATAAAAGGTTTCAACGATTTACAAGAGAATATTATTTAACTCCGCCACCATCTGCTGAAGAAGATAAAAAAGACGCTCTTTCTTAAAAAGGCGGGGACACCCCGCATACCCCGCCTAAAAGTAAGAGTGATAAAAAAAGGGGGGATTTTTGTAATACTTTTTTCTAAAAAGTATATATAATGCCTGTTATTAAACCTAAAAAAGGCAAAAAAGTTAGACGACCGAAAGGCAATCGTGTTGCTACAGCACCAACTCGTGATGTAATAATAAATATTTCAACAGCAAAACCGAGAGCATCAAAAGTATTAAAACCTGTCGCACCAAAACGAACTGAAGATTTAAATAAAAGAATAAAAGATTTTGAAATATCACAAGCACAATTTAGACAAACAGAGATGATAAAGGCACAGGCAGTTAAGTTAGGTTTAATTGATAAGCGTTTATCTATATTAACTGATATTGTAGATAATGAACGAACAAAACCTTTAATTCAAAAAAGCGAAGGCGGTTTATCTTATAAAGAAAAATCACCACCAGAGGCGGAGGAAGGGCAAGAAAGAATAGATATTGCTATGGGAAAACAAAGAGGACGACCTAAATTAAGTGATGAAGAAAAACAAGCACGAAAAAAAAGTAGAGAAACAGCACGACAAGAAGGATTAACTAACCCTGTTATAGGAACTGAAGTAATGCCCTTAGTAGGAGAGATGATTGGGAAAAAAGAACCTATAGCAGGAGGTGGAGGAGAAGAACCAATAGCAGAATTGGTAGGAGCAGAAAAATAAAATATTTACATAATATAGTAATGTATTGGTTGCTTGTCTTTAGAGATATTAAACAAGAAAACTTAATTTTCATAGGGCGTTATAAAAATCTATCAAGCATTAACCGCTTTACAAATAAACTTGTAAGATATAGCGATGTAGAAGATAAAGATAAAAAATATACAACATACAAAAACTTTTTTAAGATTATTAAGGAAGAAACTTTTGAGTAAAAGTGTATATTAAGAAAAATTGATTTAGATATAATATTTTATACTATATATAAACAAGATGACAAGAAGCGAAGCACTAAAAAAAGCACAAATTAAATATCGTGAGAAAAATAAAGAACGACTTAATGAGTATGCTCGTGATTATGTTAGGGAAAATTATACAAGCAAAATTAAAGATAATAAGGCAGAATACTATCAACTAAATAAAGACAAAATTAAAGCAAGATACTTTGAAGACAAAGTTTTTACAGGATTTAGAAAACTGATGGTTAAAGAATATCGTTAAACACTTTTTAAAAAGTGTAGCAAAACTTAAAAATAGGTTGCGACGCTTTAAAAGTTTTTGGGGATTACGGGGTTTCCCCGTTTCTTTAGGAGTTTTTGAGTATATATAGGAAAAACTATATATAATCAAAAAATTGATTTAAAGATAAAATTATTATCTTTGTATATAGTATAATGGCGACAACCAAAAATAGCAATTCAGCAAAATTAAAATCTAATGTTAGTATAGAAGCGATGGAAAAACTACATCTCATAAATTTAGATTTAAAAGATTTTAGCAAGAAAACTCGTAAAAAAATCCGTGATGTAATAGGCATTAGAAGCGAGAAACAATTAATCAATTTAGCAGAAGATAGTGGCGTTGAATTAGGAGTTCGTCAAGCAACTAAAGAAAGACGGGCATACAATTATTTTGCGGAACTAATTAATGAGCGAATTTTAGAAGCACGAGCAGACAAAAAAAAAGCGATTAGTATGAAATCTTTGGGACGAGAAATTAATTCTATGTATGATAAAATTAAGAAAGTTGCAAAAACCGCAAAAATTCTTATTAAAGGCAAAGATGAAACAATTTATTATGAAACAACATTAGATAAAAACAATAAACAAACACTCTCAAAACAATTTAGAGATTTCATTATGTATGACAGCGAAAAAACTTTACTTGATGTTATTGATGATAAAACAGCAAAAGTTTTTATGATTGAAGGCAAGAAACCAAAAGGTAAAAAAATAAAACAATCTTTTAAAGAAGGTATATTTAATTGCTTACTTGAACCTATCAAAGAGTTTATTGAAGACAAAATAGAAAACGCTAAAAGCAAAAAAACAAAACAAAACTACTCGTCACGACTTAAAAAAGTAATTGCGTTAAACGAAAAGTATTATGATAAAGGTGTTGATGAAAATAATGTGTGCGACGTAGCAAACGAACTGCAAATTGATATTAATATTTCTTTACCTTTTCAAGATAATTATATTTCCGTTAAATCACGAAAAAAACCATTAAGAACTTTTAATTATAGAAACACTAAACTAAACCACGTTGATTACGATATATTAGCATACGAAGATAATGTAGTTGAACTCACGATTGAAGAACTTAACGCAAAGTTTGATGAGTTGAAAAACAGCGACCAATATTTTACTTATAAGCGTAGTATGACGCATACGACAGAAATTAAAACCATAGATACAATTTATAGAACAGCAAACTTTTATAGTGATGTAGTTAATGAGTTTGAAATTGTTAATGATTTATTAGAGTGTAAAATTTGCGATATTAAAAATAAAGATGTTTCCACTTTTGTTAGGCAGGGGTGTCATCTTAACCAAGCGATAGATGGGAAAAATTGGAATATTAAATTAAAGTATGGGGTAGATTACGAACACATAGACCAGCGACGAGCATACTCACAATACAAGATGTGTAAGTATTACAAAGGGTTTTTAGGTAAGATTACCGATTTTAGAAAGTGTAATAAAATTGTTGATGTAGGATATTACAGAATTGAAAATATTAAGTTTAACAATCTAAAACTCAAAGCGTTTAATGACTGGTTAAAGATTTGGAATAACTATAATGTATATCCATCTTGTGAATTAGAGTATCTTATTGATAATAATGTTTCGTTTGATATTATAGAAGGTTGTTGGGGGTCAGTTATAGATTTTGATTTTAATGAAAAGTTGATGGAAGGTAAAACGGAAGACGGCATAAGATTTTATTGTAAGTATGTTGGTTCTATGATGTGCGGTAATTTGACTAATTCGTTTTATATTAGAGGCGAAGATGATTTTATTGAAAATCTTGTAAGCGAGGTTTCTTATGATAAAGCAGTTCGTTATGGAAACGAAGTAAGAATTATATACAATAAAAGTTCTAATTATCACTTATCACACATAGCAGGTTTTATCACTTCTTATATGCGGTTAAATATGATGGAACAATTAGAACAATTTGAACCGAGCGATATTTACCGAATAGCGTGTGATGGTATTTATTTTAAATTGAAAGATATTGAATTAAAGAACTGCTTTCGTGTTGAGGCAAAAAATCCTAAATCTAATGAAGCGTGTGATAGTTATATTAGCAATTGTGAAGATTATTCTTATATTAATGGTGAGAGATTGGCGAGTGGAGATTGGCGTGAAAACAATAAAATAGAGGTTCATACAGGACAAGGTGGAGCAGGTAAAACTCATTATAATTTAATGGATAAAGGGTTTATTAATTGTTGCTTTTATGCTCCTTCGTATAAACTGGCGAGGAGCAAGGAAGCAGACTATAATTGTAAGGTAAGCGTATCTCAAAAATTAACGACAGATGACCCTTGTATGATTGGAATGCAACGACGATTTAATAGCGTCTTAATTATTGATGAAGTTAGTATGATGTCTAACGAAGAAAAAGATTTAATTATTAAAAATTATCCTACTTGTAAAATTATCTTTTGCGGTGATATTGGTTTCCAATTGCCTTGTTTTCAAAGCGAGGAACAACGAGCGAAGGGTATTAAACCTACTCCGTTTTGTAGTAAAGGTATGATTATAAAACAACATAATAAAAATCATCGTGTAGAATGTGATAAATTATATAATGTTCTTACAACCTGCCGTAAGATGATGGTTCAAAAAAAACAAATAAAAAATTATGTATTTAACCAATTTCAGCAGGTAAATCGTGATGAGATAAATTATGATTTTAAAACAGACATTATTATTTCGGCAACGCATAAAGGCAAAGATTATTTTACAGAAAAATATAACCATCAAGAAAAATATTATATTACAAAAAGCGATAGGATTTATGGACGAGGTGAAATTACTTTAATTAAACCTGATACAAACGATTGCGAAATACGACACGCTTATACTTGTCATAGCATTCAAGGAGAAACGGCAAAAGGTAAAATCTTTATTGATATGAATAAGATGTATGAAAACACGATGATTTACACGGCAATTAGCAGAGCGAAACGATTTAATCAAATTGTATTTATAAGGGGAGACCCCTTGGACCCCCTAATTAAGGAATAGGTGAGAAAAGGGCATAAAAACATACGCTTTATTAGTGTATAATGCCTACTGCTACTTACTACCAAGAAAATAAAGAAAAGTGTTGCGAACATAGCAAAACATACCGAGATAAAAATAAACCGCTATTGAGTGCGGTTAATAAAGAATACGCCAAGAAGAATAAAGATAACATTAATGCGTATAGAAAAAAATACCGAGAAAAGAATAAAGAAAAAATTAATGAAAAAATTATGTGTTTGTGTGGGGCGTATATAAGTAAGGCAGGAATGTGGAAACATCTTAAAACTATTAGACATCCTAAAGCGTTGTTGTTTCGTAATAATATATGTGCGAAAAAAATACAGCGATTTTATAAAAGTTATAAAAGATTAATTTAATGGCGATATTGTTGAAATATTGAAATTGTTTGAAATTGTTTAAAAATATTGAAATTGTTTGAAAATATTGAAATTGTTTGAAATTGTTTGAAA
>Ga0070749_10001646_pt1 | contig 15144 bp, 18 predicted proteins | sample VirMetDEL_Nov_18_FD_75180 | JGI IMG/M metagenome (GOLD analysis project Ga0070749, IMG submission 75180) | Aqueous microbial communities from the Delaware River and Bay under freshwater to marine salinity gradient to study organic matter... | ecosystem: Environmental > Aquatic > Marine >...
CAAAAGAATTAATAAATCTTCAAGGTCTTTCTCAGTTTCATAAACTTGAATCTCATCAACATATCTAACTGCTTCAAGTTGAATGTATCTCTCTACAAGAGACTGTATCGGTTTATTCTTACTCGTCGGTCTGTCAATAGTTGGATCAGTTTGTAATCCGCAAATCAAATAGTCGCAACAAGATTTTGCTTCCTTCAACATTTCAATGTGTCCAGCGTGAAGCAGGTCAAATGTACTGCAAGTAAAACCAACAATCTTATCACCTATCATCTTAATCTCCTACTTTTCTTCAATAGCGAATCCTACTTTATACTCATTTGTCTCGACCTTACTCATGCCTAACAAAACACGCGCTTCATCTCTTACCTCAGCACTGACAGCATGACCAAATTTTTCTGGATCTAGTAAACTTTTAAGAAAAGTGTGTACATTATTATCCATAATACTATTCTCCAATAATTATATTATATATTTCTTTCCAATCTTCAACTCTGCGAATGTCAGTAAACTGTTTGTTATGCCTAAATGACATAAGTAAAGGAGACAATCCTAAATCTCTACCAATGACAGCATTTGCGTATTTATCTTCAATCCAATAATATCCAGAACCTTTATATTCTTTCAGTGCTTCTGTTTTGTCTGCACCACAATCTAATATAGTGTATCTTTCAAATGTGGTTTTACCGAACAAATTTTCTAGATTATATATCCTTAGTTTTTGTGCTTCTGGATCAGAGGATTGACTAGTGATAGCATGAAAAACGTATCCATGATTGTTATGCAATTTTTTAACATACCTGATTGCATCTTTATGCGGAGGCACGAATGCAATTTTAGCAGATTCGTTGAAAGTTCGCACCAAACTTCTAGCATAATTTTCGTCACTAAATCCATATCTTTCTGTTATATTATATTCATCGTCTTTTATTCGGAGACCAGAATGATTAGACAATAACCATTTTTCAAATTTATATTTCCAATCTAATAACACGCCATCACAATCAACCAATATCACTCTATCATCCATCATAAATTATTTTGTTCCTCTTCGCTTTGTTCTTTAATATGTTTACCCCATTCATACAATTTTAAATAGTATGCGAATTTTTTCGGTTCGTGTTTGGGGTTTGGTAAATTCGGATAAAGTTTAATTATCTCGTCAAAATTTTCAACAAACTCTTCATAAGTCATTTAAGTTTACTTATTCCCGATATTATATTTCGGGCACAACTCCCATTCTGACTTTTCTTTGAACGGTATAATTTTTATCTGTCTCAGTGGAGCGCAATCCCTACACATACTTGGATTTTGAATATCAACTAATCCCCAATCACTCAATAGAGTTGCAATGGTATTTCTCCGCAAGATATCACTCTCTTCGAGGTTAGATTTTTTACCGTCTAACAAAAACAATTCTTTGAAATGAACTATAAAATATCTACCCTGTTTGTGTAGAATATGGCAAGACTGATACAGTTTATTTTCTCTTCTGGATGCAACGCCGATTCTGGTTAGAGTTTCTCTGACTTTAAGAAAATCGTCAGGTTCATTCAAAGTTATTTCCAACATATCTGCTGGTGTCCATTGTATTAAATTATTTTCCATTTTGTTCAACCCATTCAAATAACATTTTTATTATATTATACATCATCATGTATAACTCCTTTTGTTATTTATATAAAATCTAATTCTAGGATTTACGAATGCCTCCTTTGGAGAGGATAGATTGAATTTCTTTTAGTTGTTCGTTGCTGATTAAATCAGATACAGATTCTGCCTTATCATAGGAGTATCCATAAAATTCTTTTATTGCTTCAATTTTTTCAGTTGTGTTATTCTTGTCCCACTTAGAATATCTTTTTCTTTTTCTAACCAACGACCGCAAAAAATCATATTGTAATTTCTCATCTATGTGATGATTAATATTCATTTCGTTTGCCATCGCAACTGTGTCTGAGAAATAACTCAATTGCCGATTTACTATAAAAGGGACGTAATCTTTTTCACGGTCACGATCGTCACAATCGAGTAAATCCTCTTTCGTGTAATTAATACTATTCACAAAATCAAATGGACTAAATTTTTTCATTAATGCACTACCGTTGAATCTAGTCCAAGTAAAAAATCTTCCATGTCTTTGAAAATTGGATATCCGAGATATCTGTAATAGTGATCAAGGGCATGTCTTATATCATCCTCTTCCATTTTATCTAAATGGTAATATACTAGTTCCTGTATTTCTTTATACATCAGAACAAGGTAAGGAATCACAGGATCATTATCATCTTCGTCAAACATTATGCGAACTCCACCTGGGCCATTATCTCGGTTAAACAAGCAACGGTATTCAATTCTGAGTCAGCAACAAACGCTGCCTTGTATTGGTAATCAGCAAGAATTAAAATCAGTTGCGGTATACTGTTTGGTGAAATCTTGTCGTGCATATTATCATATATCCCCCTGAACACAGCAGAGGAATCAACATCAATATTGCTTACAACCCAAGAACGCATTTTCTTAAATTCTTTGTTTTTCAAGAAATCGAATAAAAGAGAGAACTGTTCTGACGTTCCTTTGCTCAACACATCCAGAGATAGAACTCCACCAACGCTGTGTCGTTGGCACTCGTTAATTATCCTTCTCCAATCTGGAGAGTGACGCATTATAAGTTCTGCTAATTCCTCGTTGGCAGCAGAAACCTCAACTCCTTCTTCCGTAAATATATGATGAAGTCTCTTAAGAAATTGAACGCCGAGTTTCGCCATATCTTTCTTAGAGGTGTTGAATTCATAAACACCGCAACGCGAATGCAGAGGTTCAATGATTCTGTTTTTGAAATTGCAGGTCAGAATAAATCTACAATTGTTAGAGAACTCTTCTATAAAACCGCGAAGAGCAGGTTGAGTGGATTGCGCATTTAGATAATCTGCCTCATCAAGAATTACTACCTTGTATCCGCCAGATAAAGATATGGAAGAGGCAAACTGTTTTATTTTTGTTCTGAGAGTATCAATGTTTCCATTTTCAGAAGCATTGATCATGATATAATCTAGACCCAACTCATTACATATTGCTTTGGCGACTGTAGTCTTGCCCAGACCAGCAGTCCCAGAAAATAACATGTTTGGTATTTCGCCAGAAGAAACAATCTCGCGGAATGTCTTCTTTAAATTATCGGGTAATATACATTCATCGACTGTTTTCGGTCGATATTTTTCACACCACAAAGCATTCGTCACGTTGTTCATAATATAGTATACTCAAATCAAGGGTGGATATAAGAAGGGGGAGCGATGCTCCCCCGTTCATTATACACTAGTTGCTAGTGCTCGATAACCAGCAGCGATCACTTCGCGGGAGGCAGTACCAAGTCGGTAGAAACCCCTCGTCTGTCCTTTGCTGTTGGTGCGCTTATTCAGGTATACAGGAAACCCGTCAAAGCGGAGGTTCTGAATAACAGCACGAGGATTCCCCGTCTTAAAACGAGCAGAGATCTGCTTCGCTGTTAGTTCTTCACCGTTCATTAGTGCTTCAAGCACTCGTTCTTTCTGAGACATAATATGCTCCATACTTTAGTTTAACAAACTCACCCTTCATTATCAGAAGAATGAAACGACTCACACATTTGGACTGCTTGGATACATTGATCGCGCAACCTTCCGATAGTGCTGAGTTCTTCTCCCCTAAAACCACCACGTTGCACAACTGCATCAATAACAGCGATAGCACTGCGTGTGATTTGATTCGTCAGATTGTAGATTTCTTCTGCTTCTTGACGGGGGATTAATTCTTGGGATTCTTTAGACATTATATTCTCCATTAATTAAAAGTTGAGGATTTTTCCATTGCTATGAAATAGGAAACTTTCTTATTTTTTGCAGTAAACCGAGACAATAACTTACTAGAAATTTCCACCGAGTAATCATCTTCCAATAGTTTCAGATTACTTATATTCATAACAACCGAGAAATTATCAGAACTATAATTCCCTGGCACTGTTATCGAGAAAGAATTGCTAGTCGCATCATTAACATCAGTAACAGATATATCTAGTGCTCCATCTTTTGGTCTTATCACCATTTTTTCATGACCGAGAGTAGAAGCAGCGCGTAAAATTTTATTTAAAGTAGCAGCATCCAACTCAAAGTTTACTTCTGATTCTGGCATCGGGATATCTCTATCCGAACTGGTCAAAATTGAAGGATCTGAAAAATGATACTTCACACTAGATCGTCCAGTAGAGTCTGAAATAGTGACATACTTATCACCGAAAACCAGACTAGGATTATCCACCAATCCAATAACTCCAAGGAATTCGTTTAGATCATAAATTCCAAAACTATTAGGAAAGGATTGATCTAGAGTTGCCGTACCGAATATGTTTTTTGCTTCTGCTATAGTCTTAACAAGATTGCCTTCATTAACAACTAGATTCGGTTGTATGTTTGCAAAATTCTTAAGAACTGAAACAGTGTTTTCATTTAATTGCATTATTTTCTCCAATCACATATCATAAATGATAATTATATTATATTCATATCCAATCAATTGTCAAACGGGGACCGGCCTATCCCACACCGTATCAAGGTTTTCTTCCTCAGAGGTTGAATCTTGATTCACATCCTCATCGATTTTAGTGTACAAATCTGAGAAAGAGAGTTTGGTGTCATCATCAAAACGACTGATACAGACATCAATTGCTTTCATTCTGTCTTTGAAGATAGAATATGCTTTCGCAATATGAACAAGTCGGCGAGTCGATATAACTTCGTCAACGCCACCATCATAGAATGTTTTACGAATAATATCTGCCCAGTCGGTCAGTTTATCGATAAATTCTACATCTTCAATATTAAGACTAGCGAAAACTTTACCGAGAATCTTTTTCTCAGTTGCAACACTAGGATATGATTGCTCGAAAGTAACAGGGAATCGCTCTAGGAATGCTTCGTTCATGACGTTTGTGGCAATAAACCGACCGTCATCTGATCCTTTACCTTTGGTGTTAGCAGTAGCAATGATATTGAAACCAGGAGCAGGATAAATCATCTCGCCAGTTTTCTTTATCAGATATCCTTTGTTTTCGAGAATAGACTGTAGACACATAATTTTCGCAGGATTAGCAAGGTCGATTTCGTCACAGAGAAGCACAGCACCCATCTCCATAGCACGAATGACTGGTCCTTTCATGAATTTGGTATCACCGTTGACCAATCTAAAACCGCCAATCAGATCATCCTCATCAGTTTCGAGAGTAAAATTCACACGAATCATATCTCGTTTGTTGTTGGCGCATGCTTGTTCAACCATCTCAGTTTTACCGTTGCCGGACAAACCTGTAATGAAAAGAGGATAAAACATTTTAGAAGCAATGATAGATTTAACATCACCGTAATTACCAAAAGGAACATATAAGTCACTTTTTGCTGGTACAAGATTATTGAATCCATCTGACTCAACATTCATATTGGTTCTCTGAACAGGAAGAGGAATAACAGCATTCACGACCGGAGCAGCAACAGAAGGTGTCTTTTCTCTGGGAGGAAACATATATATTGCTCTCTCGACTCTGTTAGCAGAATTTAAGATCCAATGCGGAAATCCTTTAATTCCCAAAGATTCTTGTACACCAATAATATCATTACGATGCAATGGAGTTCCTTCCATACCATACTTGTTTTGCAGAGCAGAGAATAGAACGGTTTTGTTTTCTTCAGTTTTCATAAAATCACCATAATATAAATTAAAATCATCATTCAACAGTATACATTATACTAAATATAACGCCCAAACGCAAGTTGATTATTATCTAGTAATATCAACAACTTAGGTTAGGCGATTATCTCCATAATATCGTTAATCATCCGTTTTCCAGTCTTATTATTCCCCAGAGAACGTCTGAAGGCAGATCGAATTTTACTTTTCGATGCACCGTCTTCAACTTCTATTTCTTTGACAGGAACGGATAAGGCATTAGCATCAACAATAAAATGCCTATCATATGCAGATTTATCAAATATTGCATATTCTTCTTTTTTAAGTTTCTTTTGAAAGTTATGTAATTCCTGCCAATCGCAATAATTATCTATAACATCGGAGACGCTGCTTTTAGAATTTTTATTCACAACGCCGTATCCAACGGTGATAGAACCAGTTCTATGTTTATATAATTCTATCAACGCATCTTGGGGCATAGTTTTTCGACCAGAGATATTTCTTTGTATCGAAATTCGAACAGATTTTTTAGTAACAGGATCAACAATATTATGAATATTATAGCGACGATTGTAGCTAGATATCTCCTCTCTTACATATCGTCCAAGTCTAGGATCATAAAAAGAATATTCTAAGTTATGCGACATACCGTCTGTTAAGAAAAATGTGCTTACCAAATCAAGATTATATTTATTTTTAAATTCATCATGAATAGGAAACGCTGCCATTATAGCATCTACAAGAGGAGTTCCGCCCAATCCCAAATCCCTCGGTATACAAACATGACCTGAGTACATGTCATCTCGATTTGGACCCAAGCACTTAGCAGTGCTATACAACCTCATCGATGCTTTAGTGAAAGTTGCTTTGTTCATGTCGCTGGACAAAAATTCTAGTAATTTAAAGTTAGAGTCATAAATTAATCGCGATCCTTCGGACAAATTGGAAGGATTTACATTTCCCGAAGAATACGGCAAGAATCGCTCAAAATCCCCTGTATTACTGAATCCATAAACTCGGAAAGGAACCGAAATCTGTCGGCAAAAAGTTGCCAGAGAAATAACTTGTTCTGTTGTCGGTAGAATTCTGTGAGTCATTGACCCAGACCAATCAAGGAACATAATCAAACCATGATTTTTTCCTTCTTGTACAATAGAAACACGGCGAAAGATATCATCAGAAAACTTATGATTGTTCATTTTGAGTGTGTCGAGAACACCAGTTTTATTTATGGCGGTTCTCTTATACTCTGATGCTTTTTGACGCATTTGAAATTCTTTGACCATAAGAGACACGTGTCTTTTGTTTCTTTTGTAGAAAGATTCAAAGGCATCTTTAAAATATTCGTCAGGATGCACAGGTTTGTCATGCCAACCAAATCCTTTCCAACTCTCGCGGTTTTCTTCATCAACAGGAGTATCGAACAAACTCATTATATTTTTATAGGAAACGATCAATTCATGATGATCTCTATCCGGAAGCATATGATTCCAAACAAGACTGTTATCGTCTACAGTTTCTGAAAAATTTTGTTTGATGTTGTTTTCCAAGACTTCAACAGTTTTTGCTTCTAGATTATCCTGAACGCGACGATCGGGATTATTATCCGGTAAAGATTCTTCGGAATCGTCATCCATCTCATCTAAAGATTTTTCGGAATCGTCATCCATCTCATCTAAAGATTTTTCGGAATCGTCGTCCATCTCATCTAAAGATTCTTCGGAATCGTCGTCCATCTCATCATCGAAGTCTAATCCTTCGCCATCCTCATCATCAAATTCTAGACCATCAAGATCATTGATTTCAGATTGCATCTCCTCAATCATATCTTCTACTTTTTCTTTTTCTGAACGGTACAATTCATCGACAAGTTGTTTCACTTCTTCAAAAGTTTCCAACTTTTCAATCCTGTTAACCCACTTTTTTTCTTCAGAAGAAAATTTGATTCCAGCAGAGAAACCACACTTGAAATGAATATTCAATCTGTCAATCAAAGAGAGACTGCTAGTATCTTTTTCAGAGATACCAAAAAAACCATCGTTGAGAAGTTTTTTGTAAGATTTTATAAAAGAGGAACGAAGTCCAGGATATCTGCGCTGAATCAATTTCTCAATTCTAGCATCCTCAACTACGTTTAAAAAAGATTTGTATGCTTTTTCTTCGCATTCTCGTACAGCATTCTGCCAATCTTCAATTGGCGTATACAACGCATGACCAACTTCGTGGCCGTTCAGATGATCATAAGTGAAAGATTCCATATCTTTCCACATCGGAAGGGTCAGAACTCGGTTTTTGAGATCAAAAGAAGCAGTAGAGACGTTCTGGTGTACCACAGTGATATTCTCTGTGGCGAGAAGTTTAGCAACTAGATCGTTCGAATTTGTCATAATATTACCTCAATCAGTATATATATTATGCCCGTATCGACCACCAAAGACAAATTTAAAAAAATTGTTATAAATCAACAATTTAGGATAAAATTCTTTATTTTATGTGTATCTTCTTGAGTTTCATGCAAGAAAGTATGGACGCATCCTTCCTCTGGACCGAACACGGTCATCTTTGACGCGAATTGATCCAGTATATTTTTGACTTTCGTTTTTGTTGCTCGGATGAATTCTTCAGACTGATTGGAATTTCTCTGTTTGTATCTTTTTTCTCGCTCTGTATCAGAAACTGTTAAATGAATAATAGTTAAATCATCACCTGCTGCATCGAAGAAACTTTTATTATTCAATCGATCACCCTCACCAATAATAATTTCATCAGGTTTAGTTTCTATCCATTCTATAGCTTTGGGGACTACTGCCATCGATAAAGCATCTGTTCCGCTGTAGATTTTACCTTCTTTATATTTACCCAACACTCTGTACTTACCCGATTTCTCAGTGTCGAGTAAATCAATAACTCGTTCTTCTTCCCAGTTAGACCCAATTTCTGACATAAGAGAACGCATTAATGTGGTTTTACCAGTTCCAGGAATTCCTATAATGTATATCAATTTCATAAAAATAGATCTTCCAAAGACGCAGGTTCTTCTTTATATGCTTCTGAATGATACTTTTTTAACATATCTACCGAACCATTATTTTTTAGGTAATTATACCATTCTTCTTCAGACCACATTCCTGGGGATACACCGTTCCACAATGGTTTCCACAATTTATGTTCTTTGTTCAATCTCCTGGACTCAACAAAATCATATCGAAGTTTCTCATATTCCCAAGATTTAAGTTCTAGCATTTTTTCGCGAAAATAACAAACAAGAGAAATCCTTTCCATATCTTCCAGAGTTTTACCGTCAGGAGGAAACAACTCAGTGTTCCCGTGTATACCGTCATGATTATTAATCAACAAAAGATCGCCAGGACGGATATTAATAGCAACTCGATATTCCGGCAAAACCAAATATCCGCCTTCCCAATGTTTGTCTTTTGCGACAACAGTCAAATTAGAAAACCCTTTTTTCAAATCACCAGCATCTCTGTGCGCTGCTGTTCTGAAATTTTTATTCACGGTAATAGTAGTAAAAGGAGTATCTGTTCCTGCAACTCTAAACCTTGAATCTAAAGCATTGGCTTGCTCGTTTTGAAAAGAATACCTTATAGGCAACAACTCTTTAAATTTTTCAGAGAGTTTTCGCATAAAGGGATAACATTTTTCATAAGTCTCAAAATTCTTTTCAGTATAAGAAGTTGCTCTACCATAAGGTATACGCGGATAGCGATCAAAAAAACCAGCAATTCCTGATAGGACACTGTTAGCATAAGTTGTATCAGAAATATATTTCGATTTTACTTGTTTGATGTGTTCTTTTCTTTCTTCCGGATCCATATCTTTCCACTCTTCCATAAGTTTATTGAAGAATCCATCATACTCACCAAAGTCTTCAGTTACTTTATTCCGCAACCAAACTATGCCTCGATTAGCACTTCCTTCTAAATTTTTATATTTCTCGATAATTTCTTGTATTGGATCGTTTCCGAATAAATTATTCGTGCCTTTTAGATAGCAATCCATAATTTCATTTTGTCGATCGCTAACCCAATCTCTTCCTGCGAGTTTTTCTCCTTTCGGTCCAGCAGCCATACCGCGATTCTGAGTTTGAACAGCAGCACCTAACAACCCTTCATATGCTCCGTTTTGTTCTTCCTCTGAGAAAACTCCTTTACGAAATTTAAAAATAATATTCTCTTCAGAATTTTTTGATTCGCCGTCCACTGTTGGTTTCGGAGGAGCATAAAAATCAACATTTTCTTCTACCACAAAATCATAATCACTCTCTTCCATGTAAGTTCCAAGTTTATGTTCGCAGTTATAATGATTTTTAGAAGTGATTATGCCAACATTGTTTTCAACTTGAACTGAATACTTTTTCTGATCTATCGTTCCTTTCATAATAGAATAGACTCCAAATTAATATTATCAGATTCGAAAGAATTTGTTTCTAGATATAGAGACATTTTATTTTTATCTATATGATTTGTCAAGAACTTAGAGTCTAGTGTTTCCTCTCTACCGTTCCACATTGGCGTCCAATCTATCCCATCCCATTTATCCAATTGAACTTTCTTTATTTCTTCTGCTTGTCTGTCTAAATAATAACCCAAGTATCTTCCATCTCTTTTTCTAAAAAGTTTTTTAAATGAGCACAATACTGTCTCCATAGCAAAAAAATCTGCTTTGTCGGCAACATGAGGATATTTTTTCTTTGTCTCATTTAGTAGATGTTTTGCTGTTTCTTCTAGATAATCTATATCTTTCTTTTCTAATTTCTCATCAACCCATTCTGGTTTTCCTACAGCATAACATAATCCATTTCGATGAGATCTAGATCCGCTGTAATCATGTAACCACAAACTATCTACATCGATAGGAATATCACAACACTGTTTCAGAGTTTGAATATAAAACCAAGAAGTGTATCTACCAAATTTATGCCAAGAATTAACAGTATCCCAAAGAGTATAAAAATCTTTGTATTTATCCCCCACAAAATTTTCTGTCAGTGCCTCTCTTTGTCTCCTATCACCAACCCATTTTTTGTACGATTCAAACTGATCTGGTAAATGTCCTTTATTCCATTTAGTGTCAGTTTGATATCTTAATCTCTTATAATTATTATTATTCCAATCGCGTAGACGTTCAACTCCAACCAATTCCATATCAGGAAATTCATTCCAAATGATATATGCAGTTGGCCAGTAATAGGTCGTGCCATATAACCATGTCAACCATAATCTTTGTTCTTTATTATATTCAAATCTATCGAAGAAATAATTAGTCATAAAAATAGAAGGATCGCAATCTTCTATTTCTAAACTTCTTCCAAACCAATCTATAAAATCTTTAGATATTTTCTCGTTCATGAGATGAATTCTTCTAGGGTAGATTTTTGTTTAAATAAAACATCGCGGAACCAATAATTGCCGACTTTAGAAATTGCTTGTTTTGTTTTTAGTCTTTTCTTCTCTCCGAAACCATGAGATTCTAGAGATTCTCTCATCAATTGATCTAATACCTTTTGACTTTTCGGTAAAGCAATAGAAGGGTCTTTTATTGCCAATTCTCTGAAAGTTAATTGTTCATGTAAGTTTGGAAATATAGGTTGATCTGCTCTCAGAGAACCAGAAGGATCAACTGCCCAAAATATGTTTCCATTTCTTTTGTGCCAAGAAACAGAAGAAGGAGTACATGACATTTTAAGTCTCTGCATATTATTATTATATGCATTTTCCATCACAAGCCAATATATTTCAGTTCCATAACCATTACCTTCTTTACCCTCCAAGGTAACGATCTCATACAAATTAGCATATTTGGATTTCTGACTGAATGTTATAAACACTAAGGCAACTGGTTCAGAATTATCTTCCAGTACAAAGGGAGGATTTCTCTCATAATTTTTAAATCTATACCAAAGATTATGTGCAGATTTTAAAAATCTGGTATTGGCACCATCTTGTTGTCTCTCTATTAATTGCTCAACTTGTTCTTTATCGTATCTTTTCAACATTGCAAATCTTCTACGTCAATTGAATAATGTCTTGGATCAGCACTGACACCACTGAAAGAATTATAGGAGTATAGAACCATAGGATTGCATTTTTGAATACTGATATCTTCCACTCCACTTCTTTTTAATATATCTTCTGTTGAAGCGAATATCAATCCATTGTCTCTGTATGACATCCATAAAGGACGTTCTTGATTTCTAAACCCATAGAGAGTGTCTTCTTCTAATACAACCACAGACATACTTCTATTCGCATAAACTTCTAACGGAGAATCGCCGGATTCTATACACCTTAATATCAGTTCTGAATCATTTAGCGTTTCTGTCTCATACTCCCATTTATTCGGGTCTTGGCTTATAACACCATTATGTGCAATTGATACATTTCTGCCTTGAAACGGTTGATTGTAACGTAAATCAGAAGTAGAGTAACGTATGTGGCCGATAAGTTTTAAGCATTTATTAGAAACAAAATCTTTTATTGAATATTTTTTTAAAAATTCAATTGAAGGTATCGGTTCTTTTATGGTAGATAGTTTACCGTTTTCCTTAATATAAGTTAATCCAGTAGCATGTTTACCTCGGATCATAGACTGTTTGAAAAGATTTTCCACCAGTTGAATATCAGAATTTGTGACATTCGTTAAATATATTCCTATGACACCGCACATTATCTTTTTCTACTAAAATTCTTATCTTTGTAAAATTCTATTTTATTTTCAAATTTACCTTCTAACATATCACCTTTATGCGATATGACAAAAACATTTGTTCCTTCATCCAATGTGTTTATAATTTTCATTAGATTTTCAATTCCGTCTTGATCAAGAGACGAATCGAATGTTTCATCTAAGATTAATAGATTGGTCGCAACGCTGTTTTTCATTTTAGCGATTTGCCTCCAGGTGAAGAGTAGTGATAAATCTATTCTCTGTTTCTCTCCTTCTGAAAAAGAATCATAAGTAAAATTGTCTCTGTGCCTGGACCTTATTGATTCGGTAAAGCTCTCGTCTAAATTAAAGTGGACAAAAAAATCTAAGGTTTGCAAAAAAGCATTAACCAATTTATTCATTACAGGCAGATACTGTTTTATAATTTTAGTTTTTATACCAGTATCTTTCAACAATTCAAATAATACTTGATTGTATGAATTTTGTTCATTCAGTTCTAGTTTATTCTCAATCAAGGTTTTATTGTTTTCAAGGAGATCACTATATTCTTTATTTGCTATTTCTAAATCGCCGTTATTTTTTTCTGTTAAGTCTTTAAGACTTTTTTCTATTGAAAAATAGAGTCTTGATATAGTCTCATTATTAGAATGAATTTCTTTCTCTAATTTTCTTATAGTTTCTAGTTTTTCATTTTCTATAGATAATTCTTTTTGTGCTTCTTCCAATTCTTGTTTTACTTTTAAAATACCATCCTGAATATCTTTTGCTTTATTTTTAGCATTGTTTAATTTTTCTTCTTTTATTTTTTCATCAATTTGTTGCTCACATGTAGGGCAAGATTCATTATCTTCATAAAATTTCGCATCAGATACGACCGATTTCATTTTACTCTTAAATTCAGTTTCATATGAATTTAATTTTTTGATTTTTGCATTTATAGGATCAACATTAATATGTAAGTTTTCTATTTGAGTGCTTAGTTCTAAATTACCCTCATCTAGTTTTTTTATCTCGCCGCGAAACTCTTCTATCTCATCTTCCTTTTCTTTTCTATATTCAGCATTCATTCTAGTGATTTCGCGAATATATTTTTTCTGAGCATCTATTTTTGTGCTATTAATCTCTATCTTATAATTGTTATCTTTTATTGTCTCTCTTAATGCGCCAATATTTTCTTTTAGAATTACATTCATTTTACTGAAAACATTAATATCAAGCAAATCCTCGATCACATTTCTACGGTTGATAGAGGTAAGTTGCATAAAAGGTATGAAAGATGAGGATCCTAACACAACAACTTGGTGAAAAGATTTATGGTTTAATTTTAATATATTTTGTTCTAGGACTTTTTGATATTCTTTGCTATGAGAATTCTGATTCACTAAAGTATCGTTTTTCCATATCTCGAATACTACAGGTTTTAATCCTCTTACAATTTTAAAGTTATTGTTGTTAACTACGAACTCAACCTCAACAACACAATTCTTCTGATTAACAGAATTAACCAATTGTGGTTTGTTTATATTTCTATGAGATTTTCCAAACAATGCAAAAGAGATGGCATCAAGCATGGTAGATTTGCCCGATCCATTTTGTCCAACTATTAAAGTGGTTTTATCTGATTGTAAATTTATCTCTGTAAAATTGTTGCCCGTTGAGAGAAAATTTCTCCAACGAACGACTTTGAAATTGATCATATAATATTTCTACTCAAGATATTTCCATGGTTTGTGCTTCTTTCATAAGATCAATCATTTGAGTTTTAATTTTATTTTTATCCAATGAAGTTTCAACTGATTCTATATATGAATTCAATAACGATTCGGTGTCTTCAATTGAAATGTTTTCGTCAAGCACGTTTTCTCCTAAAAATTCTGAAAAATTTTCCTGAACTTTAAGATCATGTATATTTCTACTTTGTATTCTATCTAAAAATCTATCAAAAGTAAAGCTATCGGTTTTATTGATTACAACAACCTTAACAAACTTCTCATCTAAATGATCTAAACTCATCTCAATATAATTAGTATTTTTGGAGTCATCGTATATTATTTTTTCATACATGGTGATTGGATTTTTAATCGCCGATAATTCTCTGGTTTGCGTATCAAGAACATGAAAATATTTTGGATCACCAGCATCATTCCAAAAAAATTCCATTTGAGACCCGAGATAGTTGATATTCCCTTGCTGCGACTTTGTATGAAAGTGCCCAGATAATACTAATTCAAAACGGTTTAACAAATCACTATTCATTCCATGAGTGCAAGGCATACCGCGATACATATCAAAACCTGCTAACTCAAAATGGCCTCCAATAATATCTGCTTTACAATTTTTCAAAAATTCATAAGATTCTTCTTCAACGTCTGGTGCAATCCAAGGTAACAATCCTATCTTCAATCCATCATAATCAATCACTCTGGGTTCCATGATAATATTCACTTCATTCATATAATGACCCAATAGTTCTTTTAGAGAATTAAGCGAATTGGTGTTTTTATAATATGTGTCATGGTTTCCAGGAATTATATCCATGCTAATTCCATACTGTCTCAATTTTTGCAAAAAAACTTTTCTATTGCTATTGAGTGCCTTGAAATTTATAAATCTTCGGTGTTCGTAATAATCCCCAAGGTGAATAATATTCTTTATGTTGTTTTCTAGCAAATAAGGAAAAAATATATCACGATAGAATTTTTCTTGGTAATCTATAAAAATATCTGAAGAATTGCGAACACC
>Ga0070749_10001647_pt1 | contig 15142 bp, 11 predicted proteins | sample VirMetDEL_Nov_18_FD_75180 | JGI IMG/M metagenome (GOLD analysis project Ga0070749, IMG submission 75180) | Aqueous microbial communities from the Delaware River and Bay under freshwater to marine salinity gradient to study organic matter... | ecosystem: Environmental > Aquatic > Marine >...
GGGTCTGACGAAATCAAAATCACCGATGTTGGGTCAAACATAACATCGTACGACTCAATTTACCTGCAAACGCCAATTTCCGTTGGCGGCGTTGTCCTTTTTGGGTTCTACGAATGCACTGAGTTCTCCTCTGACGCCTTCATCATCACCTCCAGAAATGTGATCGGGCAGTCCGCCGCAGCCAGCGCAACCGTATCATCTGGAGGGGCCACGCCCGTTTTCGATTCATCGTCAGGGTCACCGACGATTCAAGTCACGCTGGCAGATCACGGTTACGCTATTGGGTCCACATTCCCCATTCTGAACGCAAACACGGTTGGCGGAGTCACCCTTTATGGGAACTACGAAGTCACCGATGTTTTGTCGGAAGACGTTTTTAACGTGTCCTCATCGTATTCGGCGACATCGACTGAGACGGTGTCGATGGATGGAGGTAATCCAAAGGTTGAATACTACATCGGACAAACGAACGTCACCCCTCCATCCGGATTTGGGTTGGGGGATTACTCTTATGGAGACTTTGGAACAGGCTCCTCGGTCACCGGCAACAGGGCGTTCACCATTACTGGGGCCACGTGTGTTGGGACGACTGCGACGTTTACATTCACCGGCTCCTTCGAAGTCCCGATTGGTTCAACATTCACAGTGACTGGCGTCACGCCATCAGCCTACAATACGCCAGCGCTGATTGAGTGGGAGGTGACTGCCAGTACCGTCGGTGCCACGTCCAGCACAATCTCGGCGGACATTGGGGTGTCGGCCGGAACGTACACAAGCGGCGGCACAGCGACGATCATCAGGTTCAATTATTACCTTGTCGAAGACTGGACGCTGGACAACTGGGGTGAGTACCTGCTCGCCGGGCACCGCGCTGGCGACTTGTATTATTACGACCCGACCGGTAACGCGCAGTATTTCTCTGTTGTTGAAAATGCCCCCATCGTGAACGAGGGTTACTTTGTTGCGATGCCTGAGCGGCAGATCATCTGCTATGGATCGACGTTCACCGGCATCCAAGACCCGCTGCTTGTCCGCTGGTGCGACATTGGAAACTTCAATCAGTGGATCGGCACGGTTTCCAACCAAGCCGGGTCGTTCCGTATTCCAAAGGGGTCCAAAATCGTTGGTGGCATGCAGGGCCCGCAGCAGGGCGTCCTGTGGACCGACCTCGGGGTCTGGTCGATGCAGTACATCAATCAGCCGCTTGTATGGTCATTCAACGAGATTGGTACAGGCTGCGGACTGATCGCCCAGAAGGCCGCCACATCGCTGAATGGTGCCATCTACTGGATGGGGCAAAGCCAGTTCTACCGCTTGTCCTCCGGGGGCGTGGAGACGTTGCCGTGCCCGGTATGGGACGTAGTGTTTCAGGACATTGACACCGATTCCCTGCAATACATCCGGTGCGCGACCAATTCGCGCTTTGGCGAAATCTCGTGGTTCTTCCCGACCGTAGGCTCTGGTGGGGAGCCTACCAAATACGTCAAGTACAATACGCTGATCAACCAGTGGGACTACGGCACACTGACGCGCACTGCATGGATCGACCAGTCCGTTCTGGGTGCTCCGATTGGTGCCACGGGTGACAACTACATCGTGCAGCACGAAACGTCTCCGGATGCCGACGGTTCCGCGATGACATCGTACTTTCAGACTGGGTATTTTGCCCTTCAGGACGGCGACCTGAAGACTTTCATCGACCAGATTTGGCCCGACATGAAGTGGGGGTATTACGATGGCGACGACGACGCCAATGTAAAGATCACCTTCTACGTTGTAGACTATCCCGGTCAAACACCAACGGTGCACGGTCCGTACACTGTAAGCAAATCGACGACGTATATTACGCCTCGGCTTCGCGGGCGTCTTGTCTCTATCCGAGTCGAAAGCAGCGACCTCGGGTCGTTCTGGCGCTTGGGTAATATACGCTACCGCCTCCAACCTGATGGGAAATTCTGATGTCGTCCATTTCCGACATGCTTACAGCCGCGAAGAACGTCGTTTCGGCGATCAACCAGCTTGGGCAAACCTATCTTTCTGCTGTTGGTGTCAGTCTGTATTCCAACATCACGACAGCAACCGTTGTTAAATCGTCTCAAGGGCGAATCTGTCGCATCTCGGTGGTCGAAGCTGGAAGTGCGGCTGGCGCAATTTACGATGCCTCCCTAGCCGGAGCCACCACCAACAAGGTGTGGACGATCCCAACAACCGCTGGCATCACTGAGATCAATCTGCCGGTAAACAACGGCATCGTCGTCGCGCCCGGGACCGGGCAGACAATCGCAATCTCTTACTCGTGAGGACGACATGCCGCTGAAACACGGATCATCCCAAGAAACCATTTCCAGCAACATCTCCGAGATGGTTCACTCCGGCCATCCGCAGGGTCAGGCTGTCGCTGCGGCGCTGAATACCGCCCGGGAGGCGCACATGAAGCGTGGCGGCGGCGTGAAGACGCATCGCGGCCCGATCCATTCCACAGTTGCCGGTCGAACCGACCACCTTCCCATGCACGTGGAATCTGGATCGTACGTGATCCCGGCCGACATCATTTCGGCGATGGGCGAAGGAAACTCGATGGCTGGGTTCAAGGTTGCGAAGTCGATCTTCTCTGTCGATGGTCCGTACGGACAAAAGATCACCGGCATCCCCTACGACCAACCCGCACCGCACAAGGCCTCCGGCGGCTCCGTTCCAATCGTGGCCGCCGGTGGTGAATATGTGATCGCGCCGGATGAGGTCGAAAAGATTGGCGGCGGCTCAATGGATGATGGGCATAAAATCCTTGATGCTTTCGTGAAAAAAATGCGAAAAAAGACCATCAGAACCCTGCAATCCTTGCCGGGGCCCAAAAAGGATTAGACTGATGGATGATGTCGTTGTTCGAACTGGCGTTGAGGCAGATTTCGAAGGCGTGATGAACCTAGCCATGTCGGCGACCTCCGAGAATGGAATTTTCCCCCCGACCGTAGAGAAAGTTGCGAATGTCATGTGGGGCGCTCTCACGCGCCAGAACGGCATTATTGGGGTTATCGGCCCTGTCGGCGGTAAGCTGGAAGGCGGGGTGCTTCTAAGCGCTGGCGAATTGTGGTATAGCAATGAACTGATACTTGAGGAAAAGGCGATCTTCGTAGACCCGGAGTTGCGCTCCGCAAAAGGTGGAAGGGCTAGAAAGCTGGCTGAATTTGCAAAACACGCCGCGACAGAGCTCGGTGTTCCACTGGCTATCGGCGTTTTGTCCACGACTCGTACGGAAGCAAAAATCCGTCTATATGAGCGTGTATTTGGTAAGCCTGCTGGTGTATACTTCCTTTATGGCGCGAAGACGGGCCTCAACGCAGAGGCTAATGGAGGCTCCTGATGGGCGGAAAAAGTTCAACAACGACGCAAACGGTACAAATTCCGCCGGAAATTCTTGCGCGATACAATGAGGTAAACAAACGGGCGGAAGGTGTCTCGAACACTCCGTTCCAGCAGTACTCTACCGACGTTGGTGACTTTGTAGCCCAGATCAATAACCAGCAGCAGGCGGGCATCAACTCCGTCAATGAAGCGGCTGGCTCGTTCCAGCCGTTTTTCCAAGGTGCAGCCGGTGCCACCATGGCAGGCCTTGGTGACCTGAACGTAGAAAAATATATGAACCCGTACCAGCAGGATGTCATCAACGCCACGATGCGGCAGATGAGTCAGGCAAATGACCTCGCCCAATCCGGGGCCCTTGGCACTGCGATTTCTTCCGGCGCATTTGGTGGCGACCGCGCTGGCATTGCTGCCGCAAACCTTGCCAATCAGCAAGGCATGGCGATGGGTTCGACGCTCGCTGGCCTAAATGCTCAAAATTACGATCAAGCCCTCGCCGCGGCGCAGCAGGAAGCAACCCGGTATCTTCAAGGTGGCCAACAACTTGCTGGCCTTGGCTCTGCATTCCAGCAGGCCGGTCTTCAGGGTGCGGAGGCACAACTCAATTCTGGCACCCTTCAGCAGCAGACCGAACAGGCAGGTCTGGAAGCTCTGTATAATCAATTCCAGCAGGAAAAAGCGTACCCGTTCCAAGTGGCGCAGTTTCTTGCAAACATCGCAATGGGCACCGGTGCTCTCTCCGGCTCTACCACGACCACGGTGCAGCCCGGCTCCTTCTGGTCTGATCGCCGCTTGAAGCACGACATTAAGCGGATCGGCAAAACAGACGACGGCCTTCCTATCTACAAGTTCAAGTACAAGGGCGATCCGGAAGAGCAAACTCACATTGGCTTCATGGCTGATGAAGTTGAACAGAAGAAGCCCGAGGCTGTTGGCGTTGCGGAGAATGGCTACAAATACGTGGACTACGATCGCGCCGCCCGAGCCACTGGTGGCGGTGTGGCTGGCCCGTATGGTTCGCAGGTGGGCTCCCAGCCCGGCGCTGGCGGCTACGTTCCGCAGGCGTATCTCCCTGTTGGTGAGCTTATGATCGCCGATCCCGGAACGCTTCAGGAGGCTCGGAGAGACCTCATGAAACAGCTTGAAGGCGTTGCCAAGCTTGGCGAGAGCGTAAAGTCCCTCGACACAACCTATCAATACGCCAAGGACCGCTGGCAGGATTTTGGCAACGCTCGGGGCGGCGTGGTGAACGGATACGCCCTTGGCGGCATGCCCGAGCTTCCCGATTTGGAAGAAGGGAAGCCCGATCCGGTTTCACAAAACACTGCAACAGGCGTAAGCCCCAGCTACCTTCAGGGCAATAAGGACGCAAACCCTGTCAAGTCCGACACATACCTGTCGGACACGCTGGCACAGCAGGAAGGCAAGAAAAACGAGCTCAACGCTCCTAACTCAATGCCCGGACAGCCCGAAAGCACTGTCTCGAAGATTGGAAACACGGCAGAAGCTGCTACCGCCGTTTTGTCGCTGCTTGCAATGTCCGATCGCCGAGCAAAGCACGACATCAAGCGCATTGGCCGCACCGACAACGGGACGCCGATCTACAGCTTCAAGTACAAGGGCGACGATCGCATGCAGACCCATATCGGCTTCATGGCTGATGAGGTCGAAAAGCATCATCCTGATGCCGTTGCTACCGGCCCGGACGGCTACAAGCGCGTGGATTACAGCCAAGCCGAGAAGTTCTATCAGGGCGGCGTCGTGGGCCGTCACGGGTATGCCACAGATGGCGAGGTCGAAGACATTCGCACGAGGGGCGAAAAAATTGCGGATTATTTCGCGCCTGCACGGTTTGCGTTCACAGACCGACTCCCCCATACTCTCGGTGCTGTTGGGTCTCTCGGGTACGCCGGGGTGGAAGGCTTGGGCGGCTTGGCCGCTGGCGCTCTTGGTTTCCCGAATGCGGCAGATTATCTTTTTGGTGCTGCCAAAAATAGCATGGCTCGATCGGTTGCACACGATCTTGAAGCAAACCGACCCACTCCGCGCCTGATTCGAGTTGATCCCAATTCGTTCCGCGACGAGCCGTCTGCCGCATTGGAGGCAGCGCTGGAAGCTCGCCGCGCCGAACTTTCGAAGACGATGGACCTTGTTCCGCCAACTCATGAAGGATTTATTCCGACGGACTACGGTCTTCTTCAATCTGGTTATATACCTATGCCTCCGTACTACTGGCCGGAAGGTACCGTCAACGCTGACGACGCTCCGATCACTTACAACCCGACTAACCCGGAAGGTACCGTCAACGCTGACGACGCTCCGATCACTTACAACCCGCATAAACCGGTTCCGCCGACTGGTCTAGGTGCGCGCTTGCTTGCAAATGAGCCCGACGAAACCTTTAGTCGGATGTCTCCGGATGATCGGCCGATCGTGCGCCGCAATACGGCCCCGCCGACTAACCCGGAAGGCCCGAGCCCCGGCGTTGTGCCTACTATCCCGGAAAGCCCGAGCCCCGGCGTTGCGACTGTGCCTGCGGAAAGCTCGAGTTCCGGTGTTGTGCCTACTAACCCGGAAAACACGGGCCCCGACGCTGCGGCTGTTGACCCGCAAGCGTTGAACCCCGGAATGTATTACGTGCATAACTCTGACCCGGAAGACCCATGGGTAGGCAGAGTGTTTTTTTCCCCGGAGATATTTCAAGGTTCAAGACTTGAACGTTTAGGCAACAGTTTGCCGGTTGATTTTATACACCCCGACTTGGTGCCTGATGACGCGCAATGGTTGGACACCGGCTTACAATATTACATACCTAACCCTGACCCGAACAAGCCACCCTTCCGCGTTGTGTCTCTCGTCACGGGAAGCCCAGAATTTGGCAATTTGGTTCCTTACCCTACAGACCCCGGAGAAATGCCACAAAGCCCGCGTCCCGGCGTTGTGCCTACTAACCCGGAAATCCCGCGTCCCGGCGTTGCGACTGGGCCTGCGGGAAGCCCGCGTCCCGGCGTTGTGCCTACTAGCCCGGAAAACACGGGCCCCGGTGTTGTGCCTACTAACCCGGAAAACACGGGCCCCGACGCTGCGGCTGTTGACCCGCAATCGTTGAACCCCGGAACATATTACGTGCGTAGCTCTGACCCGGAAGACCCATGGGTGTACAAAGTGTATTTTTCCGAGGCGGCCATGAGGAGATTAGAGGATTCCTACCCTTTTGAGGTGAGAAGCTATCACGAAAAAAATGTGCCTGATGACGCGCAATTTTTGGACCCCGGCTTACAATATTACATACCTAACCCTGACCCGAACAAGCCACCCTTCCGCGTTGTGTCTCTTGACACAAAAAGCCCAGAATTTTTCAATTTGGTTCCTGACTCTACAGACCGCGGAGAAATGCCACAAAGCCCGAGCCCCGGCGTTGTGCCTAATAACCCGGAAGGCCAGAGTTCCGGCTTTGAGACTGTGTCTGAGGAATACCCGAGTTCCGGCGTTGTGCCTACTAATCTGAATAGCCTGCGTCCCATAGCGCGCCCTGCACCCCCACAAATCCCGAGCCCCGGCGTTGCGACTGCTATCCCGGAAAGCTCGAGTTCCGGCGTTGTTCCTGCTATCCCGGAAAGCCCGAGCCCCGGCGTTGCGACTGTGCCTGCGGAAAGCCCACGTCCGGGCGTTGTGCCTGCTGGTCAGGCCGGTCTGGATATGGCCGCCGCGGAAGATGCCTTTAATAATTTTGTTCTCCAGAGGGAGAGCGGAAATCAACAGTTTGAGTCTAACGGCCGTCCGGTAGAATCCGGCAAAGGTGCAATCGGCGCGGCTCAAGTGATGGAGGATACCGGGCCGGAAGCTGCGGCTCTGGCCGGACTTCCGTGGGATCGCGATCGCTGGCTCAACGACAAAGACTACAACACCGCCCTTGGAAGGGCATACTTCTTGGAGCAATACCGGAGGTTCGGTTCCATTGATAAGGCTCTCGCCGCATACAATGCTGGTCCGACAGCGCTTTCCGACGCTATGGATCAGGCTATCCGCCATGGTGGATCGTATAAGGATTACCTTCCGGGTGAAACCCAGCGATATATCTCTGCCTTCAACGCCGGTGGGGATCGCGCGGTTGTTACGAACTCTGGTGTTGCTCCCCGCGGTCGCACCAATGAGCCGTTCTTTGGCCTTGGCGATCGCAATAAGCCGTTCGAAGACCGTACAACTGTCGGGAAGATGTTCTACAACCCGGATGGCAGCGTGAACCGCAACGCCATGCTGTCGCTGATGTCTGGCGTCGGCTCCATGCTTGCGTCTCCGTCGCAGTGGTTCCTGCCGTCTCTGGGCCTTGGCCTACAAGGCTTCGCTGGAACTTACAGCGACCTTGAAAAGCGCGCGGCCGACATCGAGCAGACCAGAGCCCTGACCTTGGAAACCCAAGTTCGGACCGACGCCGGTCGCTTCATTGAGTTTAAGAATGGCAGCATGATGGTTATCATTGGGCCGGGGCGAGCCGTGAGGATGACTGACTATCTGGCAAACCCGCAGTTGTTCTCTACGGGCGACCCCGTTCAAGATGCTCGAATTTTGGCTGCTGCTCGTGCCGCACAGGCAAACCCATCTCTCGCTGGAGCTCCAGTGGGGAGCGATGCAGCGCAGCCGTATGGTGTGCGCTGGACCGAACAGTCGGAAAATACTCTTGAGCGCGCCAATGCCTCTACGCGCACCGAGCTTGGGTTTATGAGCAGAGCTGCAAATATAGAGCAAGCCTCGAAAATGACTCAAGATGCTGTTGCCGCTGGCTCTACGGCGGCACAGGGCAAGCCCAATGCGAATGAACTGGCCAATGTTGTCGGCGCTGCCATTGGGGACGGAACCATGGGTAGCGTTCAGGGTCGAGATGTGGTTTTGAAAAAACTCCTTTCGCCACTTAACGCCATTTTGCGGTCCCTCGACATCGAATTGGACACACTCGATGACCCCCAGACCCGAAGCCAACTTCTTACCAAAATGTCTCAGTTGAACGCCCAAACTCTGATGCCAGATCAGCTTCGAGCTGTGTCCGCGTTCAATGGCTTTGTCGCGCTTCATCCGAACCTTGAGATGACGCCTGAAGCCGCTTCTATGATCACTGCTTCCTTGATGTTGTCCAATCAGCAAGACATCGACAGGGCCAGATACTATCAAAACTTCCGGAACACCGCGGAAACTGGCTTCGACCCGTCATTCTTGGTTGTCGGATACAATGAAGAATACGGAGGTCTGTATCAAACCGAAAAATCCAATCTGGAAAACCTTTTCCAAATGGCGAGCGACAGTACCGTAGTCGGCGACAACGGGAAAACACGCGGCCAGATGGTGCAGGATTTCCTGACCGCGGCAAATGCTGGTATGCTGTCGCAGGAGCAAGCTCAGAAGGTTCTGAACTTCATCTTGGGCGCAGAAGATACGTCTCAGCTTCTGGCCCGCTACTTCGTCTTGGGGGAATAACATGGCTGGATTTGACTTAAATGCACCCCTTCCAAAAGGTAGCGGCGCAGGAAATAGCCGAGTCGAGGAAATGTTCCCCGAGGTATTTGGCAGTTCTGGGGAGGCTCCCCGAAGGTCAACCGCCCCTGCTGCGACTCCAACACCCGCCCCTGCTGCGACTCCAACACCCGCCCCTGCTGCGGTTCCGACCCCGGCTCCGAGGGAGGAATACCAGCCAGTCACGGCGTATGTCGATGATCCCAATATGTCCAAAATGGACTACATTAAGGGTGCCCTCTCGAATGCACCGGGTAGCGCAGGCGAAATTGGTCAAGGCCTTTATGAGGCCCTGCGCCCGTCTAACTGGGATAAAACTGGAGCAGCTCTTGCTACTCTAGGTGCCGGAGCTATTTCGAAGGTCAATACGGCACTTGGCGGCCACGACACCAGCCCTGAAGGAGAGGCGGCTGTCGATGCTTTTCTTGAAGACTTGGCGAAGCGGTGGGAAGACCCCGCCAAATCTTTTTATGAGCATCCATTCTCTATCGGTCTTGATGTGGCAAGCGTTGCCCCGGTAGCCGGTGCTGTTGGTCGAGTTGGAGGGCTCGGAAAGGTTGCAACTGCGGCCGAAAGGGTTGCATCCCTTGGTGATCCCGTCAACCTAGCTGTTCAGGGGGCAAAGCTCACCGGGAGAGGTGTAACTGGAACTGCGAGGGCCATTTCGCCCTATCCGAGCGCTGTTGCATCAGGCGTTCCGATTAGAGCAATGCGGGCCGCTGGTGAAATTGGCCGTTCTGGGGACGCTGGGGCCCGTAATGCCTTTCGTTCCGTCATGACCGGGACCACAGAACCGAGAGATGTGGCTCGTTTGGTTATGGACTCCGTGGAAGAAAGAGCTCGGGAGGTAAGTAATTATTACACAACGCAAAGAAGAGCTTTAACGACGCAGCCTCTATCAATGGTAAGCATTCGAAATGCTCTTAATGATGCGATGACAACTGCGAACAGGTACGGCACCCGCGTTGGAACGGATGTTGTAGATGCTCTGAACAGAATGGATGCCAAGGTAAAGATGTACGAGTTGCATCCAAATCCGGGGGCGCGTACGGCTGTTGAGCTTGATCTCTTGAAGCGTGACTTGAGGGACATTGTAAATGATCTCAAGCCATCAGATCGTGGTGCTGTGTCAAAAGTTCCGAATGCTGTGCGAGATACAATCTCCGCCGTGGATTCTAATTACGCCAAGATGATGGACTACTGGCAGGACTGGATGCGCCAAATGCGCGACTTCCAGACAACGCTTGGAACTGGTGACCGCGTTTCCGAAACTGCGCGGTTAACAAAACTAACCTCCGCCATGAAAAGCGGAGACAAGATGAATTTGCTGAAGCAACTGAGGGGCACCCCATCCGGGAAATACCTATCGGAAATGATCGCTGGACTGGCATTCCGTGATCTTATGCCCCCAATGTACCAAGGCTTTGGGCTTGGATTTTTAGGGTCGGCATTGGCCGGAGGCCCGCACGGCGTTGCAATGGCGGCGGCGGGGTCACCACGACTAGCTGGCTTGGGTCAATACGGCCTCGGACGCCTTGAAGGTGCCATCAATGCAGTTCCAAAGCCGCCAGCCTTCGTAAATGACCTAGCCTATAATCTGGGTCAACAGCAGGCATTCGGTGGGCGCGTAGAGCGCAAATCTGGTGGCCGTGTGGATGTTGATCACGAGAAGCTTGCAGACGGCCTCGTGCGAGCCGCTGAGAGCGCCAAGAAGGGCATCAGCAGGGGCACAGAGGCGCTTCTGGACACTCCAGACGATCATATCGCCTCGGCCCTCCAGAAGGCTAATGAGGCCCTATAGGGTGAACAGAACGAAATCCTCATCCCGCTTCAGATCGACGTTGGTTAGGCCAATAGGGATCAGCGGGGCGAGGGACTTCGGAATGGTGATCTTCACCGTATAGCTTGTCTTGCTGGTCTGGCGAACCGCATAGTCTCCGGCTGGGTCGAACTCCAAGGCGATCCTGTTTTTCCCATCATGATACACAGACACTCGGTCATGTTTCGCCCAATCCTGCGGCATCATCATGTATGCAACGCCGGGACGCTTTTCGCTCCGAACGATGCAAGCGGATGACCGGCGCGTCTGGCCGGTGTTTCTTTGACGAGATTTTACTACTTTTTCCCACATATAAGCCTCCGGGTCTTTTTCGGACCTTTCAGCAAATACGCTCTCAGGTCAACCTTCGGGTTTGACTTTGCCAATGTGCATGGTGTTCAGGATCGTTTCGCCGCGGCTAAAATACCCATTTCCATCCGTGGTTTTGTAGAACTCCTCGACGATCATAAAGTCCGAATCCTGCATAACCTCCAGAAGGTTCTTCAGTGAGTTTACGCCCTTCACCATGCCCACAACTTGATGCGTCGGGTTGCCGCTGCGGCTTTGCATGTTCATCGTAAAGAAAAATTTCATAGGGTGCTCTTCCAGTGTTCGAACGCATTCCACGCCGAATCTACACCAAGGGCAATACACACATAAGCCCCAGCGTTCTGGGCGGCTTCAAGGTAGGCAACCTGCTTCTCGCTGATGGTGCTTTTGGTGTGATCCCGGCGCTTCAGTTCGCAGAGAAACGGTACTCTGGCTGGGATAATGAGGTCGGGGGCCCCAGTGGCGAGGCCCTCCGCTTTCTCCTTCATCGCTTGAAGTTTTGTCCTCTTCCCCTCGTTTCGAGGGTGTAAGAGGATCAGGCCGTAACTGTCCGGAAAACGCGCCCGAACCCTGTTGACGAATGTCACCTGTTCTAGCGCCTCCGAGGGGCAATCCCCCCGGAAGCTTGTGTCACCCCATAGCTTTATTTGATCTGGGAGCTTCATCAATCGCCTCATTGAATGCGTGAACGCGGTAGAAATTGTTCTTCATGCTGTAGCTTATGCTATTTGGCTTTGCGAAGTTAAGACCCTCAAAAAGGGCTGTTTGGACGCGAGCCTCGTAGAACGTCGGCTCCTTCATGATGAACAGGGTGAACTTCCTGTAGGGGGTCACCACAATAACGCGATACATTGGGCGACCCTGCTGCGAAATTGAGTGCCCCACATTCCAAGATAAAACGGCGTCCCGCTGCACCTTGGACAAGTCGTTCTTGAACGCCTTAAAGTGAAGTTTCAGCTTTTCGTTCGGATCGACAAGCTCCTTCTTGCACTTGATGCAGTACCGAGCGGAGATGTCGTTTTCTTCCTCGCAATGCGGGCAAGGTTTGAACGTCCACCGGTAGTCACAGCGCTCGAAGAGGCGCGTCTGAGCGTCGTAGATGCGCCCAAAGCAGCGGCGGCCGTAATGTGCCGGGATCGGGCCGTCATCAGTGGAAATGTGATTTCCGTCCAAATCCAAGAAGTACCCGTTTTCGTCTATTTCGTATCCCTCTTTGTTTGGTCGCGCGCTGAACTCGTTCACGGCCCCGCAGTCCGGGCAGCAGGCTTCAATCTGCGTACCGTCAGCCTGCGCTTTCACCTTCAGCGCCATCTTGAAAATGTCCCCGCTGGGGCAATGGCGTTCCACGTTCTGGGCGTAATCCAGAACAAGGCAGTTCGACTTGCCGTCAAACAGGCGCAGGCCGCGCCCCACGATCTGCTGGAACAGTGCAGGGCTTTCCGTCGCCCGCATCATTGCAATGGCGTCAACGTGCGGCGCATCGAACCCGGTGGTGAGGACATCGACGTTTACAATGTACTTGATCTCCATCGCTTTGAACGCCCGGATGATCTCTTTGCGTTCGCGCTTTTTCGTTTCCCCGGTGACCATCGCCGAAAGCTCCGGAGGCAGGCTTTCCATGACCTCCTTCGCATGCCGAATGGTGGCTGCGAAGATCATTACGCCATTGCGATCTTTCGATTGATCAACGATGTCGGCGACGATCGCCGCGGTCAGGCGTCCTTTTCCATGGTATGCCTGATCAATGTCGGCCGCGTCGAATTGACCTCGGCTGTTCAATTTCATCTTCAGCGTTTCGTACGATTCAGCGGTCGGCTCACCCATCACTGGTGGGGTTAAGTATCCCATGTTGATGAGTTGCGGGGCCGTGATCCTGAATACGCACTTTTCAAAGTATGGGTCGTCGAGGCGCTCCTTTTCATTGACCGGATTGCCGTTGTCCCATGTGTGGAAGAGGTATCCTTCGTTCATGCGGTACGGGGTAGCGGAAAGGCCGCAAACACGCAGCAGGCTGTTCTTGCCGCGCATTTCTTCGATAATCGACTTCACTGTAGCGCTCAGTCGGTGACATTCATCCAAGATCACGAGGCCAAAGCGATCATCAAACTGGTCGATCGAATTGGCCACAGAAATCGGCGTACCGAACACCACGGGGTGTGTCAGGCTTTTGCCGCCAGCGCTGGCGCTGAAGATCGAGCACTTATTTCCGGTTGCTCGATATTTTTCGACGTTTTGCTCAACCAGTTCTGCGCTGGGCTGAAGCACAAGGATGTGCTTGCCATTGGACACCTGATTGATGCTTTGGGCTAGAGCCGCAATGATGTGGCTCTTCCCTGCGCCCGTAGCCGCTTCGATAAGGCATGGCGCAGTTTTGGTGACGATCCATCGCACGGCCGCATCGTGCGCTTCTTGTTGATACGGGCGCAGGGTCATTTTACTTCAACGTCCAGTACGATGTTGGCTTGCCGCGCCATTTCTCAAGATCAACCCCCGGAAGAAGCTCCTTGATGGCTTTTGCGTATGAGATCGAACCGGCGCGAGACACCTGCGTAAGCTTGCGACCGGCGACAATGGCATCGTGACCGCCAGCCACCTTCACCAGTTTCTCCAAAAGCTCCTTTTTGCGATCCTCTGCCCGGGCGATCTCGATCTGGATGTCGTCATACTCCGCGACTATCTGAGCAACTTCCGGGTTATTGAGAACAAACCGACCGGAAGACAGGTGCTTGTCAGGGTCATCTACCTCCAAGAGAAACTTCTCGTAGAACGCCTTTAGACGCGGGATCATTCCCGCGATCATGTCAGGGTCATACTCGACGACCTCAAGACGATTACCGCGCGGCGTCCACTGCCAGAAATACACTTTTGACCGGCCGGTGACGAACATCTGCACCTGCATCTGCGCCATATAATGCTGCTGTTCGAACGCGCTTTTGAACTTTGGGCTTTCATCCTTGCGGATGCCAAACGGGCACTTGATTTCTAGCAGGGCATCGCTGTCCACGTATCCGTCAGGGCTTGCGCCGATCCACGTTTCCGTCGGGTGAATTACAAAGCTGGCAGGATCGACAGATTTCATCGCGAAATAACAAAAGTCGTCGAGCGCCTCCTCTTCGTGAGTGATCCCCCATTGGGTGGCGATATTGCCCAGAAATTCAGGCTGTTCCCCATGGTACTGGCGCACCATCGCGCGCATTACGTCATCCTGATCGCGATAAGGGTCGAGTCCAAGGATCGCTCCAACCGAAGACCCGGTGACAAGGTTCTTGCGGGCCGCAAACCATTCTTCGCTGCGTTGTTCCATCATCATAATCCTTATATGGAAGGAAGGCCCCCGAAGGGGCCAACCTGTTGTCATTTTAGAACGGGATTACGTCGTCGATCGTTTGGTTGCGGGCAGTCTGCGTGGGCGTTTCAGCCTTTGCAGAGCCCTTCGGGGAAACAGCGCTGATCCAGTTCCCCCTGCTGGTTTCGCCGGTCATCTCGTTCTTTATCGCCCACTGCTGAATTTTGATCATCATGGGCTTGTTGCAGAGATGGACCTGCATGGCTTCGTCGGAGGGCGATCCCCCGCTAGACTTCAGTTTGCCGCCAGCGTTAAAGTCGATCGCTGCTAACATCATGAGAGCTTTGTCGCGCTTGGCTTCCGGGTTCTTGCTCGACGGATCGAGGTCAGAAACCCAAAGCTTTTGGAACACCTTGCGGTTCTTGTATTCCTCCGGCGCAAGTACGGTCCAGCGCAGGGAGATATAGCTGCACGCATTGTTGGCGTTGGTTTCCCACTTCGCCTCTTCGACAAACGCCAGCGCGTTGGTGTTTGCCGGAATAGGCTCAATCACGCCGCCTCCGGTTTCAAACGAACCGTTTTCAATGCCAGAATAGGCCTCTTCGCCAGTGGAGGTTTTCCAGAACGACATCTTACTTTCCTTTCAGTTGGGGGATCACGCCAGCGAGAGGATTCTCGCCAAGCTTCACTTCGATCGGCTCCGAGATGCCGAAACGGTTCTTCGAGACGTTGGATGCAACCGCATGGCACACCAGTTGGCGCGTACCGTCAGGGATTGCCTTCTTGCGATCGCCGGCACCCGTCACAAACGTCTCAAGGCGCAGAAAGCCCACAATATCGAC
>Ga0070749_10001650_pt1 | contig 15130 bp, 32 predicted proteins | sample VirMetDEL_Nov_18_FD_75180 | JGI IMG/M metagenome (GOLD analysis project Ga0070749, IMG submission 75180) | Aqueous microbial communities from the Delaware River and Bay under freshwater to marine salinity gradient to study organic matter... | ecosystem: Environmental > Aquatic > Marine >...
CAACACAATCTACAGTAAATGCCATAGATACAAATGTTATTAGTGTTCAAACATCTGTTAATGGTATGGAAACGGATATTACTAATATTCAAAATACAACAAACACTATTAACTCTAAAGTTACAACTATTGATAATATTGTTGATCAAATTAAACAGATAAATACTGGAAGATGGAAAATTGATAGAGTTACTAGTGTATTAACAATATATGATACTAATGGAACAACACCACTATTTCAATTCGACCTTAAGGATGATACAGGTGTTGCTAATCCAGATACAGTATACGAGAGAGTACCGATTTAGTAATGTCTGGTTTAATTACAATGGGGTTAGGTTCTAAACAGACATTATTGACTTTAGGACTTGGTTCGCCAGGAACGATATTACCACCAATAATAATACCCCCTCATCGCGGTGGTGCAGCCAAGGGTTATGCCTTAAGAAAAAAAGAACGTGATGAAGAGTTTATTGAAAAATGGATCATTGAAGTAAGTGGTGTAGATATTTATAGTAAGGTTGAAAAAGAAGTTGATATGAAACCAAACATTATTGTCAAGGTCGGAGATAAGGAAGTAAGGCTTGACAGAGATGACAGTAACATGAAAGTAACAGTTGAACAGGTGAGAGTAAACATTGAATAAACTTATTGTAGAAATAACAGAAGAAAATATCATAGATTTAGATATTAAGATACACAACGATAGCGTAACTATACGAGAAGAAGATGTTATGGTTCGTATGATTGTTGATGGTGATAATAATTTAAGATATTCTTTTAGTGGAACAAAGAAGGGTGATACATACTCTGTTAGAGTCCCCCGATTGAAGGGAATGATGGGTATAGGTGAGAGAGAATGTTTTATAGAGGTTATTTGTTATGATAGGTATTTCAAGGCATGGGAGGGTGTTTTAGAATTACAAGAAGCTACAAAGATTGAGGTAAGTCCTAAGAAAGCTAATGTGATGGAAAACACAAAGATAGAAATAAATCCCACAGCTAGAATAGTTGAAAAACCTAAGAAAGAACAGAAGGTTTTAGTGGAGGATAAGAAAGAAGAAGAACAGAAAGTTGAGGTTATAGAAGAGAAGAAAGAGGAAGATGATGATACATTTGAGATAATAATGGATCGTCCTGTGAGAAGACCTAAGAAAAAGATTGTTGAGCAGAAAAAAGTGGTAAAGAAGGTTGTACCTAAGAAAAGAGAGAGAATGTCACTAAGGATAAAGTAATATGAATATGGTAGATAAAAATGTTTTGATTAGGCAATCAATCGGTATTATTAGTAAAATAAGGGATTTGCAAACAACAATAAATAGATTACCCATTTCAGTAAAAAAAGATGAGAGTGGTGTATCACAGAAAGACAAAAGAGCTTTAACGCAAAAGCTAGATATTATTTATAGAGAATTGTTACACTTAAGAAATAATATAGAAGAAGAGAGTTAATATGAAGATTAAATTTTCCGATATGTCAAGTATGATAGCAGAAGAGGTTATCTCTTTGATTGGTCCAAAAATCAGAAAGATAGTTCGTGAAGAGGTTAATAGAGGTGTAAAATCTATCATTCAAGAACAAAAGAAGTTAGAAAGTACAAGTTTGTTAAATTGGGTTGATCATAATAAAGAAGTAAATAAGGAAGTTAATGAATCTAAAGAGGTTATTGCTAAAAGAGCACACGATAAAGCAAGAGCTATATTAGAAAAGAGGTTTGCAAATAGTGATGATCCGTTTGCTGAACTTATTATGAACGCAGAAGATCCACAAGAACAACAAAGAATTCAGGAGCAAATCAAGTTATCTAGACCCTTGACTAAAGTTTCCGAAGTAGGGAAGAATGATATCACATCACCGGATTTAATGGATTTTTCAGAGATGGTTGATCGTATTATATAGAGAAAATAAATGAATTTAAGAGAAGAAATACATAACATAATAGAGAATCCCGTACCTCCTACTAAACAATTAGATATGTTTGATTATGGTCAAGGCGGAAGTGAAACAGTTGTATTAACACCAGAAGCTCCAAAAGCATTAAGGGATTTAGTTGGTGATGGTGGAGAAGTAATTTTAATTTCGGTTAATCCATATAGAGTAAAATTAAAAAATAGTGATGAAATATTTACTGTTTATCCAAAAGATATAGTTATTGAAAATAATTTATTAAATAGTATAAGGAAATATACAAAAGAATATTTAAATTATTTAAAAAATTAAAAATGGCATATAATAAAAAGGATAATAAATTTTTGGAAAAATTTTCAAAATATAGGTATTGTTTCAAGGAAAGTTACTTCATACACATTCCTAGAACTGGTGGCACTGCTAGTAAAAAAGTTTTTCGTGAAATGTCTCTGCGAAATGGACATAGTGATCATTTAACATATTTACAATCAAAAGAAAAAATATTACAACACGTAGATAATATAGTTACCTTTACTATAATTAGAAACCCATTGGAACGCATTGTATCTTCATATTGTAGTCCTAATTTTCCTAATTGTGATTCTGGAAAATTATTACAACAAGTTTTAAATATTAAACATCAACGCGAAATATCTTTTGATGAATTTGTTTTAAATTTACAATTAATTGAAGATAATGCTAAACAAACATATTTTAATCAAGGTATTTTATTTAATTCTTATAATTCTTATGATCTTTTAAAGGATGAAGAAGATAAAATAAATATAGATTATATGTTATATAATAAAAATTTAGAAAATGATATAGTTAAATTTATTAATGAATTAAAACTATGTGATAAAGAGTTTACATTAGAAGATATATCATTTATGCCCAAAAAAGGATATAATAGTACTGTAAAAGATAAAAATTGGAAAGATTTTTATGATGATGAATTATTAAAAGTTGCTATGAAATATTATGAAAAAGATTTTGATTATTTTGATTTATAAAAAGGAGAATAGATGATGGATGTTGCAAAGATTGAAAAGATAGCTGCTGATATAGCTGAGGGTGGTTTTGGTTGGGTTGAAGACGGCCAAAAGATTCTACAGATTATTGATGAAGTAAATAGTGCATTTATTACAATAGTTGATCTAGCTGAAAGAAGAGAGATTATTTATAATGTAATAGATGGTTTGGATACAAAGTTTGGTTGGGACGCTCCTCGTATGAGTGAAGAAGTAGAGAGAAGTTTCTACAGACAGATGATAACTTGGAGAGTTACTAGTTAAGAAATGAGGAATAATGAAAGATAATTTGTCGAGTAAGAGAAGTTTAAGTGTAGAAGTTTGGAATGGAGATATAGAAGGTGCTCTCAGAAGATTAAAAAGAAAACTTAAAAAGGACGATTTTTATGTTGAAATGAAGAAAAGGGAGTATTATTTAAAACCTTCATTAGAAAAAAAATTGAAGAAAAGAAGGAAAAAGACAGCTAATGGTGAGGAAATATAAATAAAAATGACACTTATGTGTTTTTAATTTATATTTATTTTATAAAGTATAGTTATATGTGTATAATTATGTTTAATTTTAACGAATTTCATGGAGATTCATATAATGGCAAAGGATTTAGTAAAAGAAGCCTATGCACAACTTGACGCTATGAGAGATGCAGCAACAGAGACAGCCAAAAATATTCTTATTGAGGCTATGTCAACAGATCTCAAGGCAGCAGTTGCACAGGCAATGAGTGAAACTCTTGTTGAAGATGAAGAGCAGGTAGAAGAAGTTGTAGAAAACGAAGATTCTACCGGTGAAGAAACAATTGATGAGGGTAGTATAGAAGAAGGCGGTTACGCCGAAGCAGATGATGAAGATATGGAAGATGACGAAGATATGATGGACGATGAAGAAGAGGATGAAGAAGAGGAAGAAGACGAGCTGGATGAAATGGATTCTGAAGAAAAGGAAGATGATGTCGTTGAAGTAGTAGAGGCAGAAGATATGACCACTGAAGAAACTGAGGTTAGTGATATTGAAGCTTTACGTCAAGAAAATGCAGCTCTACGTCAAGAAAATAAGAAGTATGAGCAAGCTTTAATTGGTGTAAAGAGACAGATGGACGAAATCAATCTTTTTAATGCTAGATTAGCAGCTGCTACAGACCTTATGCGTACTATTCCTCTAACCAAAGGCCAGAAAGAAAAGGTAGTTGAGAATTTTGACGCCGCTAAGAGCATTGGTGAAGTCAAAAGAATGCATAAACTTCTTTCTGAGGCATATAAGAGTCATAATAAGAGTGCATCAAAGCCAAGAGTTAGTAGACCAAATGTACAAAGTGTTGTTACAGAAAGTTTAGAAGTTAAAGAAAATACAGTTTATGATAGACTAGCTAAGTTAGCTGGTACTCTATAATCGGGAGATAATTTATAATGGATACAAATATTTTGATGGAAATGACCAAGGAATACTCCCCCGTCAATCGTGATGCCAAGCTAAAGGGCATTATGAATAAGTGGGAAAGAACTGGTCTTTTAAAGAAGCTAAACGAAGATAAGACACAGATTGTTGCTCAATTACTTGAGAATCAGGCTGTTGAACTTCGTAATATCATGTTAAATGAGGATTCACAGACAGGTGGTGTTGCTGGTTATAACAAGATCGCCTTCCCCCTCGTGCGTCGTGTTTTTGGCCAGCTACTAGCTACTGAGCTTGTCGCTGTTCAGCCAATGAGCCTTCCCAGCGGCCTACTATTCTACCTCGACTTCAAGTATGATCGTAGTAATGGCGGTTCAACAGCTGGTGGTTCAGTTTATGGTAATCTAACCAGACAAGACAATCAACAGCTTGACGGTATCGGAGCACAGGATGCTACTGGTGGTTTTTATAACTTCCAGAATGTTGGTTACACACGTAGAAATTTCCTACTAACAGCTGTCGATGTTGTTCCCACAACAGGCGCTGACGGTCAGGAAGTTGTAAAGTATTCAGATCTACTCGGTGCTTCAGTTACTGGTCTAACATTTGCACTAGCCAACGCAGCAGCCACTGATTTAACAGCATTGAATCAGATTAGATTAACAACAACAGCTGCTCTTGATTCTGTATTATCACCAGGTGTCTTAACTGGTGAGACATTCAGAGGTTTAAGTGCTGTTGGTAATCTAGCCGATGGTTCAGCCACAGCCACAGGTATTGCTGGTTTTGGTACAATGGAATCCACAGGCGTATTTGGTCTAATGGACCCCAACCTAACGATCGCTGATACAACAGCTGAGACAGTCACTGTTTTTACAACATTAACACCAGAGGTTCTTGGAACAGCTGGCGGTGGTGGTGGTAGCTTGCAAGGTGCTTCACTTTCTGGTCTAAGATTAGTTGGTCCTGGTCGCACAAGTGTTGATACAGATGCCGGTACAAACAATCTTGGTGATTTTGAAGGTACACCAAACATTCCTGAAATTAACATCGCTGTTTCCAGTGTTCCTGTACAGGCTGTTACACGTAAGTTGAAGGCCACATGGACACCCGAACTAGCACAGGATATCAACGCATATCACGCTATTGACGCTGAGGTTGAGCTAACAACAATTCTTTCTGATATCATTTCAACAGAAATTGATAGAGAGATTCTTTCAGCTCTACTAGCTGGTGCAACAGTTAATGCTAACTGGTCCCGTGTTCCTGGCAAGTATGTAAATGCAACTGGTACTACACAAACCAATAGTGGTGCAAATATTAGCTCCGCTAATTTTGGTTTCACAGGTACAAATCAGGATTGGTATCAAACACTAGCTGAAACAATTCTTTCAGTATCAAATGAGATCCACAAGAGAACAATGAGAAGTGGTGCTAACTGGATTGTCACATCGCCAGATGTCGCTACAATTCTTGAGGCTATCGCTTACTTCAAGCCCAATGCTACATTTGATCCCACAGAGGTTCAGTATTCAATGGGTATTGAGAAGGTTGGTACACTAAGCAATCGTTTCACAGTATACAAAGATCCTTACTTCCCCGGTAATAAGATTCTTGTTGGTTACAAGGGCGCTGGTTTCCTTGATGCTGGTTTCGTATACGCTCCTTATGTACCTCTCGTATTCACACCAACCATTTTTGAGCCAAACGACTTCACACCACGTAAGGGTGCTATGACTCGTTACGCTTCACAGATGGTTCGCCCAGAGTTCTACGGTGTGGTTACAGTCAATGATCTTTCTATCGTAGGTGTATAATTAACTTACTTTAGTTTAAGATTTATAGAATTGAGGGTGGGATTTTTCCCACCCTCTTTTTTTGCCTGATATTTATTATATATAAACAATTTAATATGGAGAGATATGATGGACGATGGTGACACTAGTTCTGTCGATATGGGTTCCATTGATTTATATAAGGAACAGGTAAAAGCAGAACTAAGTCGTTTGGAGGCTAATTCATCTGCGAAAGCAGTAGCTGGAAAAGCGATAGGTAAACATGGTCTTGTTTATATAACAATCATAGTAGTTGTTGGTGTTGCAGCTAGTTTAGTGCTAGAGGCAGATAAGATAGCTGCTGTGATGGGTTTATTGGGTTCTTCATTGACTGCTCTAATTTCTATGTTAGCTAACATTGCGGGAGCTACAGAGAAGGAAGAGAAGCCAGAGTTTGGTGTTATTCGTGATCTTATTGACAAGCTGGATAGAAAGGAACAGGAAAGTGCACTTATTCAAAAGTTGGATAAGTTGGATAGAACTGAACCAAGTATGAAGGTAGATGTTGATGGTGATCATGTAACAGTTACCAGAGGTGACGATGTAATATCAACCAAACCTAAATAGTTTATATTCATAAGGGAAAAGGGGGCAATTTCGCCCTCTTTTTCTGTTTACAAACAAAAATAGTTTTATTATATTTATCAACACACTTTAAAGGGATTATAAAATATATGAAGATAGATGTTTTAGATAAGGGATATATTGAGTTAGTAGATAAGTTAGGAGATGATCTAACACCAGTAAATGCGGCAAGAGTTTCATTTGACGGTCATAGTGATGAATGGTCTAATAATGATTTTAGATTAACTAGGTATCTTATTAAAAATAAACATTTTTCTCCATTCAGACATCAGCATTGTATGTTCATTATAAAAGCTCCGGAGTTTGTGATGAGACAATGGTATAAGCATGTGGTAGGAGCAGAAACTACATCCACACACTCTACAAAGGATCATGCGTGGAATGAGATTAGTGGTAGATATGTACCTTATGATGAGTTTTATAATCCTTTAAATTTTCGTAAGCAAAGTGAAGATAATAAGCAGGCTTCTTCTGGATTGGTGGATGATCAAATAATGGCACAAACATTATGGTGTGAAGCTCAAGAGAAGGCTATTGATAGTTATAAGAAAATGTTAGAAATGGGAGTAGCAAGAGAACAGGCTCGGTCTATACTTCCTTTGACCTTATATACTAAGGTTTATTGGACTGCTTCATTTCAAGCTATAATGAACTTTATTGAGCTTAGAGATGAAGCAACATCGCAATTTGAAATACAGGAATACGCAAAAGTTTTAAAATATATTATGAAAATTACTTTCCCTAAGACTACAAATATTTGGGAAAGTATAATGTTTAATAATGGCAACTAAATGAGCAATTTATAGTATAAAAGAGCATTATTTACTATTGACAAATCTCTTGTAATGTGGTATATTATATATACATTAAAAAAAATAGGAGATACAAAATGTTAGTAAAGTGTTTAGTAGAAGATAGCATAAATGAAGTATTAGAACATACTATTGTCAAGATATACGATAATAGTATTACTCACCCTATTTTTATCAAATTACAATCAAAATTGATAAATAGTCATGGATTACATTGTTATCCTAATATAAGAACATACACGCGTATGCCATCTGGTATGGATGATGATTTTATTACATCTATAAAATTCACCTATGAAAGCATGTTTCATTATATATCGATTTCAGAAGAAGGTTATAATAACAACAAGATAACTTTATTAACTAATGATATATGGTGGGATTATGATTGTTATACAGAACAACAAAGAAAAGATTTTCCAGAGTTATGTTATTTGACTCATGTAATCACACATGAGTTACAACACGTATGGCAATGGGATGGTAAGCATGAACTTATTAGGTACATAAATGAGGAAAAGAAAGAAATACCTAATCTTAACGAACATTATTATAAAAGTATATGTGAGTATGATGCAGAAGTTGAAGCTATGAAGAAGAGAAGAGAGTTTTTAGATTACCTATTACTACTACAAGGAGTTTCGGTTAATGAATCCATCTAAGGAAGATTTACAACAGGTTTTACAGAATATTTCGGATTTGATTGATACGTATGGTAAGGAAAGGAAGGCTAACATTGAACAGGTTTTTGATAAGATTGGTGAACACTTTGTCACAGCACCCGCATCTAGTAAGCTACAATATCATAACGCCTTTAGTGGTGGCCTTATGTTGCATACTTTTGATGTTGTAAAAACAATGTTAGAACTAAACAATCCAGTATATAATTGTGATGAAGAAAGTATATTGATTACTGGTTTGTTCCATGATTTGGGAAAGATAGGTGGGTTTAATGAGGATTTATCAGAGATTATTCCTATGTATATTCCTATTGATAGTAGTAACTGGAAGTATAAGAATGGTGACAGATATATCTACAATGAGAAGTTGGATGATTGCTTGACACATTCATTGAGAAGTATTAGATTATTAACACAGATGAATTTTCCCTTGACAAATGAAGAGTTTGTAGCTATCTTTAGTCACGATGGATTTTTTGAGGAACAGAATAGATCATTTACTATTATGCGTTGTCCTTATCGTATATTGAAGTTACTACAAGCTGCAGATCAGATTTGTACAGTACATGAGAAAAATCTATGAAAACAACTGGTAAAGAAGAAATAGCTTATAAGATATATAATCAACTAGAAATAGATGCTGATATAATAGAAGAAGAGAAGGTGTTTATATTGGATGAGATTATATATTCTTTGGAGAAGTATGGATTTTTTACTTTAGTTGGAGAAAATAGTTTACAACAATAACATATATTATTATATTATATATCTAAAAAATAAAAGGTTTTTATATGACAAAAGAAGAACAAGATTTTATTATAGAAGAGAATATGTGGTTAGTTGAGTATGTTGCGAGAAAGTATAAGAATCAGGCGGATTGGTCTGATATGGTTTCTGCGGGTAGATATGGTTTGGTAAGGGGTATGAAGAAGTATAACCCAGAGAAGGGTAAACCATCCACATATTTGATTCATTGGGTAAGAGCTGAAATATTGAAGTGTTTGTATGAGGATAGGAATGTTCATTTGCCTTGGAATAGAATAAATAAGTATATGAAAGATAGAGAGAAAACAAGTTTTACTGATGGTATATATCCAAGATTTGAAATTAGTTTGGATACTTCTTATAGAAATATAGAAAATGAAGATGATGAAAGTTTCCAAAGTTCTAGTATAGAGTTTCAATCATCACTATCTTCTGATTTTATTTCTAGAATTGAAAGAAATGATATACAAGATCATATTGGATATATTTTCAAAAATTCTAATTTAAATGATATTGAAAAAAAGGTAATAATTCATCGTTTTGGTTTATTTGATGAAGAACCTAAAACATTATCAAATGTTGGTGATATGATAGGATACACAGCGATGGGAGTTCAAAAGATAGAGAAAAAAGCTTTGAAAAAAATATCTAACAACAAGAAATTAATAAAAGATTTATTTTAATGAATTTTAAAAAGATTGGTCCTATTATAGGTATAAAAGAAAAAAAAGTAGAAAATTTTGTACAAGATGGTTATTTTTGTGAAGAATGTAATGAAGTGTTTGAAGATGAAACCATATATGATAAACAAAGGAAGCTGTTTTTATGTCAACAGTGCAAGAGTCAAGTAAAGTAGATCACCCAATTCATTATAACAAGGGTATTTATGAGGTTATAGACGTTATAGAAGATTGGAAGTTAGGGTTCAATACTGGAAATGCTATAAAATATATAGCTAGAGCACCATATAAGGGAAATACAATAGAAGATTATGAGAAAGCTATTTGGTATATTGAAAGAGAGATTTATAAAATCAAAAAAGAAAGAGAAAAGGTTAGTTAATATGAGAACAAGAGAAGAATTACGAGAGATGAGAGATTCTATTAATGATACACTTAATAAGTTATCAGTAGATAACACTTTTAATAGAACACCTAATAATGATGCTAATATAAGTAAGTTTAGAAGAGATATTGATATTATCAATAGATTATTAGATAACTATGAGGTATATAGTTGGTTAAATGAGGCTGACATAGAGAGGTTGGATGATAAGAGAAAGGAAATAATAAGGGTGAAAAAGTATGCCACCCCGTAAGAAATCTCCATTAAAGGAAGGAGAACATTTATTAAGAGTTTTTGTAAATGGTGTAGCTATAGATATTATATCTCCAATACCAAGAGAACAATTTTTGCAAGAAATGGTAAATGATATAAACGTCAATGGTATGAAACCAGATTGGTCTGGTTGGTACAGTTTGAGATCATCTGGTGGTGGAATAATATCGGTTAGAATACGTTGTATAGATGCAGTTGAAGAAATAACATAAGGAGTTTTATATGCAGAGAATTATTAAGACATTCATTCATAATGAAGAAAATAGCGTTTATGTATTAAATGTAAGTGATAAGATATCATCTTCTACACTAAGAAATATTATGAATTTACTTTTACAAGAAGAAGAAAAGCACAATACTACTCAACCACCGCCCGACCCTAACTCTCCAGTTCCAAGGCCATCAGATAGTGTAAGTCAATGACAGTAAGAGATTATATTGATAAGGTTTCCGGTAAGAGTAAGAAGATAAGAATAGTTGCTGTTGATTTTGATAGAACACTATTTGACGAATCCATAGAGGGTTATCCACATATTGGATTACCAATACACTCTACTATAGAGTTGGTAAAGGAATTACAAAGAGAAGGGTGGAAGACCATATTGTGGACTTGTCGTAATGGTAAGGAATTAGAAGATGCCATTAGCGCTTGTAATAAAGAAGATTTATATTTTGATGCTATAAATGACAATATTGATTCAGAAGATAATAAAAGATTATCAAGAAAAATTTATGCTTCATTATATATAGATGATAAGGCCATAAATGTGTTAGATATATAGAGGAGCATATATGATAAACTTAGAACGAGCCAGTAAGATAGGAAGGGGTTATAGTGAGGAGTATAAAAGTTCAAAGAATATAGAGGTGTTGAAGAATAAGGATTTGATTTATTCATCAATGAATTTAGGCAAATTTATAAAAGACGATTGGTATTGGAAGTGTGGTTTTTGTAGTAGTTATACATTGAAACCTATTATTGATTATAGATGTTTAAAATGTGATTCAAAAGTTATAAAAGTAGGTGATGAAAAACACCCTTTTTATTATCAGTATCTTGACAGATACCAATCAATAGGAAAGTTGGAGGCAACAGCCAATGAAGACAATCAAGAAGGATGAAGTTATCAAACGAGTGAATGACGAAAAAGCGAATGAGTTGGTACGTGATGGTTGGTCTTACACTTCTAAAACAGAGTGGAAGAAACTTGTAAGAGATGTCAACAAGAAACCCAAATCCGAAGAAAGGGATACGAAAGATGTTGTGAATACCAATGTAGAAGATAATACACCTAAAAGTCGTAAACACTATAAACAAAAGAAACGTATAAAGATAGCGAGAAAGGAAGCTAAAAATGGCTGAGTTTTGGGCAACGATTGTTGAATTTAGTGAGGACATTGGCAAGGCCAAACCCCGTAAGTATAAGGAAACTTATCTGGTTAGTGCAGATTCTGCTACATATGCAGAAGCACAGGTCTATAAGTTGCTTGAGGGTGAATCTGATTTCACTGTTATTAGTGCCTCCAAGTCAAAGATTGTAGAAGTCAAACTAACAGATGTTGATGGAAATCAACCTACATAGAAAATGGTAATATAAACAAAATCCGCCTTGACTTTTGGGTGGATTTTGTTTATATTATAGAGGTGATTATGAAAAAAGGTATTATATTTGGTAGTTTTGATATCTGGCACGCAGGATATGCGTTGATGGTAGAGGATTCAAAGAAATATTGTGATTATTTGATCGTTGGATTACAATGTGATAATCCTACTAAGAAAATATCTACACCTCTACATGAAAGATTTCTTATTTTGAAAAGTATAAAACAGATAGATGAAATAGCTATATATAACACAGATCAAGAAATAAATAATTTGTTGAAGTTTTATAGACCAAATTATAGATTTTTAGGTGATGATTATGCGATGAATACTGACAAAATAGTTGGTTATGAATTGTCTGGAGAAATAATATATCTTAATAGGGATCATGGATACAGTACTACTAAATTTAAAGAAAGGATTTTATATGGCAATGACAACAGGTAAGATTGTAACGAAGCATGGCGATTTACATTTCTTTTTGTACGATGAAGAGACACCAGCAACTGTAAAGAATTTCGTGGATTTGGTAAATAAGGGATTTTATAATAATTTAACATTTCATAGAGTAATCCCCGGTTTTGTAACTCAAGGTGGTTGTCCCAACGGCAATGGAACTGGTGGTCCGGGTTATAATATCAAATGTGAAGTAACTGCTGAAAGACAATATCACACTAGGGGTGTATTATCAATGGCACATGCTGGTAGGGACACTGGTGGCTCACAATTTTTTATTGTACATGATAGAGCAGCTGCACAGCATTTAGATGGTCATCACACTTGTTTTGGTATTATTTCAAGGGGGTTAGAGTTTATTGACAGAATTCAACAAGGTGATACCTTTTCGGTAGAGATTGATGAGTAGTATAACACAGGAACAAAAACAAAAGTGGGATCATTTTGTTGATTATGCTAGTTCTAATGGTTTTATACATTACATAGGTAACTTATCATTTGTGAACTATAAAACGGGTGATATTTTAAAGCTTGTTAGTGATGGAAAAGTTTCATTCACTAAGAGAAATGCATCAGAAGATGCTGAGTTTACCATGAAAGAAGGAGAGTGATGGTGAAAGAGGTATTGAAAACTATAGCTATATTTGTTATTTCATTTACTTTGGTTTCTTTTTATGTAAATAAAAGAGTAGAGATGGAAGAATTAAATAGACAAATAATATCTTTACAAGAAGATATTAACATAGAAAGACAACATATATTTGCATCAAACTCTATTATAGATAATATGAGAGAACATATTGACTTTTTAGAGAAACAAGTAGCTGAATCCAATGAAAAGATTAGAGAGTATGAAGATAATATCTATGATGTTACTGTAACTATGTATCATCCAGTTCCAGAACAAACAGATAGTACTCCTAATATTACAGCAGATGGAACAAGGTTTTCAATTAACAAGGCGAGTCAATATAGATATGTGGCGGTAGCTAGAAATATGTTGAAGCGTTGGGGTGGGTTTCTTGACTATGGTGATTATATATGGGTAGATGCTGGTAATAAATCCGGCATCTACCAAGTAAGAGACACTATGAATCCTAGATATGTAAATCATATTGACATTTTAGAAACTCCTGGCACTTCACCTTATAAATATAACAAAGCAAAGATGAGGATTGTTAGCTATGGCGAATAAACGGCGTAAGAGAATAGTGGTGGAAAAGTATTTTTATGATCTCGGTTTTAATAATAATTCGACCGAGGCCGGTCAAAAAGTTTTATTGTATCAATACCCTAAGCTAAACCCAAAGATTATTGACGCAGAATTGCAAGATATTTTATGTATTGGCTGTAGAGGTCAAATAGCTATAGAGATATTAGAAGGTGATGGTGCTCGCAGTTCAATGAATATGAAAGTAGTAGAGCTAAAAGGCGATAAGATGCTTACCAATGAAGGGATATATCAAGAGCCTTTATCTTGGAATGAGTTTAGATCGTGGGTCTTAGCTAATCCAGAGGTTATGGATGAATGGTTTGACTACCATTACGGAACCCATGCTCGTTATCAAACCAAAGATGATACAGACAATGACAACGATATATGTTGGGAAGGAATAGTTGAATGATGAAAGAAGAGTTATATAAGGAGTATTTTGGTACAAAGTATTATAGATGGGATAAGATACCAGAAGATAAGCAACCGAATATAGAGGTAGACAAAGGTAAGAGAGTGGTTGTGGCGGGTGCAAAGAAGAAAGAAAAGTATACATTACACAATGAATACAATAATACATTTACTTTATTGAATGAGAACAATGCGTATACATCATTTCCAAAGGAAGCCGTAGCATTAGCATGAATCATACTATAAATTCATACTTAGAAACTTTATCTTCTAAGATAAACGAGTTTGATAGAGATAAACTACAAGAAATAAAAGATCATTGGAAAACAGAATTTCAAACACAAACTTGGAAGACGAACGTATATCTTATAGGTAATGGTGGTAGTTTATCTATCTGTGAACATATCTCAACTGATTTGAATAAGCGTTGTAAGATAAGAGCACATACATTAAGTAATACTTCAATGATTACAGCGTTGGGTAATGACTATGGTTATGATAATATATATTCAAAGTGGTTAGAGATTAACAGATTGAGTATGTATGATTATGTTGTGGCTGTATCATCCAGTGGTAAATCTGCTAATATAGCTAAGGGATTACAATATGCGTCAGAACGTAAATCAAGCACACTTACTATCTTTGGTATGGATGGAGAACCTATTATACCAGAGAATAGAAGAAATAAGTTTATGCATATTGACAGTCAAAATTACGGTATAGTAGAGTTAGCAAGTGAAATTTTATTGCACAGTATAGTAGAGGATTTGGTGTTAGAATAATGAGTGAGATAGTAGAGTTAGTTACGTTATTTTTGTGTGTTGTTTTTTTGTATGCTATTGTTTTCATAGCAGAGCGTAATAGGATAGACAAAGATGAGTGAAATGAGGAAAGATGCCGTATAAAGATACAGAGAAGAAAAGAGAAAACAATAAAAAGTATTATCAAGAAAATAAAGAGAAGATAAGAGAAGCCAGTAAAAAGTGGCAAAAAGAAAAATACCACACAGACCCTTGTTATAAATTGAAACATCTTACATCTGTGACGGTGAGGGATGCATTGAAAGAAGGCAAAGGTGGCGAATCAATGTTGCCTTATGTTG
>Ga0070749_10001657_pt1 | contig 15107 bp, 12 predicted proteins | sample VirMetDEL_Nov_18_FD_75180 | JGI IMG/M metagenome (GOLD analysis project Ga0070749, IMG submission 75180) | Aqueous microbial communities from the Delaware River and Bay under freshwater to marine salinity gradient to study organic matter... | ecosystem: Environmental > Aquatic > Marine >...
GAAGCAAGAGTGGCTGCACTTGAAACACCTTAAAATATATAACAACCACGTAATTATAGTATTATAAACCAAAACCAATGACATTTTATTACAAAACCTATTCCTGGGCGAATAACAGTAACCAAGGAATATCCGAAGAAACCAGAAAATCCTGGGAATTTTTCGCAGACAAGAAAAATTGGAGAATTGTACAATTACCAAATGGCTATTACCAAACCGAATGCCAAAACTTAAATGCTGACGGTGAACCAAGCGGTGAATGGACAGACATTACAAGAAGAGAAACCATTGAATCAGCAGAAGCTGCAATCGATGCAAGTATCGAACATTACAACAAACGACTAGAGTTCGCAAAAGGACCTAAAGTTGTAAAAACCTTTAAATAACCACTTATAAATAAAATTTAATTTAATGGAATATAATAACCCAAGTGAGATAGTAAAAGATCTTTCCTTCGGGAAGGATGCTAGAAATAAAATTATGCACGGGGTAGATAAACTGACAAGCGCAGTTAAGTCTACCCTTGGTGCTTCTGGAAAATGCGTTATATATGAAGACGCACTCGGAAGACCGGTGATCACAAAAGATGGTGTAACCGTAGCGGAAAGCGTAGTCTTAATCGACCCGGTCGAAAACATTGGTGCTACTTTAATTAAAGAAGCGGCAAGAAATACAGTGAGAGAAGCAGGTGATGGTACAACAACAGCTACCGTACTTGCTCATTCATTATTGCATTTAGCTAATGATCATAAAGACGATAATAACATAAGAGATATTAAAAAAGGCATTTTAAGTGGCTTGAATAAAGTTAACAAATATCTTGACAAAAAAGCGATTGAGGTAAAAGACAATATGCTTGAAAGTGTCGCAGCAATTAGCTGTAATAATGATAAAGCTCTTGGTAAAGTTATATCGCAAGCCTATTCAAAAGTAGGTAAGGATGGTGTCGTCCTTATGGAAGAGTCTGAGACCCATGACACACACGTAAAATTTGTGGAGGGCACTAGGTTAGACTGCGGGCTCAAGTCGCCACATTTTATGACGGACAAGGATAAAGGTAAAGCGGTACTAGAAAATCCGTACGTACTGATAGTTTCATCACCAATACCTAATATTCGTAAAATACAAAATGTATTGGAGTTTGTCATCAAATCGAAAAGAAGCTTACTGATCGTTGCAGGCGTAGAACAACAACCTATGGCGGCGTTGCTAGCAAACAAAGTCAAAGGTAATATAAAAGTAAATGTTGTGGATCTGCCTGGATTCGGTCCGACTAAACAAGATACAATTGAAGACCTTGCGATATTAACCGGAGCGAAGGTTATGAATGAAGAATTAGGAGATGATCTTGATTTAATTTCACCCGAAGTTTTAGGCCAGGCTGTTCTATCAGTTACAGATGATAAACACACAGTGCTACAAACAATTGATCAAGGTGTCGTACTTAACGAACGAATTGAAACAGTTGAAAATAAAATCAAGGAAGAAAAAAACCCATTCTTTAAAAAGAAGCTACAAGAAAGATTAGCAATGTTGAACGGTCAAGTAGCAATGATTAAAGTGGGTGCAGACTCTAAGGTTGAAATGAAAGAAAAGAAGGATAGAGTTGAAGATGCAATATATGCTACCAAAGCAGCATTACAAGAAGGTATTGTTCCAGGTGGTGGTGTTGCATTATTAAATGCTTCCCAAAAAATTAAACCTAACGGTTTAGGCGAAGAAATACTATTACAAGCAATAAAAGCACCATATAAAACAATAATAGAAAATGCCAACTTACCGTACATGGAATACCCTATAGCAGGAACTGGTATTGATGTTGCAACTGAAAAGTCTGTAAGAATGGTGAATAAAGGGATTATTGATCCAGTGCTTGTAACTAAAACAGCATTAAAAAATGCGGTTAGTGTAGCGAATACAATATTTTCAGCAGATTGTGTAATTAATAATGTAAGAGATTATGAAGGCAATTAATTACTACGTCGTTGTTGACAAAATAAAAGAAGCGCCAAAGAAAGTTGGTGGCTTAGAACTTACGGAAGATCAAAACAAAGACGTAAGGTATTTAAAGGGTAAAGTCGTATCTGCAGGTCATCTTGCAGATGTACTTGGTAAAGATGATATAGTTCATTATGATAAACATGCCGGTCACGGTATCGAATGGAAAGATAAACTATATTATGTATTAAAACTTGGTGATATAGTATTAGTTGAATGAAATTAAGCGCTAGTGACATCAGGGAATTAAATTTATTAAAGTATTATAGGCTCATTAGAAAATGGGCCTGTAAAACTTATAGCCTAAAGGATGCTGATCTAGAATTACTTATCTATTTAGATTGTAAAGAACGATTTACACGTAATGATTTTATTGATGGCACCTACACATACAGTTGGGATAAAGATAGATGGGAAAGGCTTAGAAGAGACGGGTGGATAGACGTATGGAGGCATCGTAATAGAACAACAATAAAATACAGTATATATAAAACTTCTTTTAAATGCAAACAATTAATTATGCGAATGTATCGTATAATGCTTGCAGAAGAAGATTTACCTACAAGCGAAAGAAGTAAGTTTTATGATAACAAATCGTATACAGATAAAGTTTATAATAAAGCTATAGATGATATGATTAAAGATAAAGATAGATAATGGGTTATAAAATGAAAAACAGTATACCCGGTTTATTGGGTATAAATGAAAAACATTCAACACCTGATACACCAGTTTTTGAAAAAGATTTAGGACAAAGCTGGGGTCATGCTGAAATAAATAGAACCATTACTATAAATAAAAATTTAAACGAAAAGCAAAAAGAAGATGCTGTTGAACACGAAAAGCAGCATATCTTACAAATGCGTAGCGGTAGATCTTGGTATGATAATAACAACATATATCATAAGCCAAAGAAAGACGAACCGATACAAGTTTATAAAAGAGTGGGTAATAAAATGATTGTTAAAGGTCATGCAATGGACGTTGGAGATCCAAAAAATCCCGTAGAGAAAGAAGTGTATAGCATAACTAAAAAGTTTGCAACTAAAATAAAAAAATAATTATGCCAAGTAAAAATGCTCCTTCAAGGAAAAAATCAAAAGGATATTACGCTGAAGTAAATAAAAAAGGTGGCACTGGTTCTAAAGCCGGTGGCGGTATGACAGCTAAAGGCGTAGCTAAATATAGAAAAGATAATCCAGGGAGTAAACTTAAAACTGCCGTTACAACTCCACCTTCTAAATTAAAGAAAGGTAGTAAAGCTTGGAAAAGAAGAAAATCATTCTGTGCTAGATCTAAAGGATGGAAATCTGAAAGAGGATTAGCAGCTAGAAGAAAATGGAATTGTTAATATGAAATCAAGAGGCTTAGGAGACGATATACATAATTTCACAAGAAAAACCGGTATTAAAGGTTTAGTAGATAAAGTATCACAAGGGTTAAACATACCGTGCGGATGTGAAGGCAGGCGTAAAGCTATGAATGCCCTATTTCCACATAAATATAAAAAATAACATCATGCCAGGAAAATCAAAAAAAGGTGGTGGCTTAGAGTCAAAACCAGCGTATAATTTAAAGCCGGTGCCGGCAGACAAACAAAAGTCGCTAGGTAAATTACCTACAGACGTAAGAAATAAAATGGGTTACCAAATGAATTACAAAATGGTAAACAAAGAAGGTTTAAAAATGGCAGGTAATCCAGCCTATAAATTAGATCCAACTACAGATTTTAATTTTTCTTTAATAAATGATCCATCAAAGCTTTCGGGTTTAGATTTACCTAATATTGGTGACAACATAAATTACCAGGGTGAAAATATGAATGTTCTTGGTGTTGATGTAAATAAAATATTTAGAACAAAAACCTATGATGATATGCGTGCTGCTGGGGCTTCTGAAGAAGATATTAATAAAGCAAAAGCATTTAATCAACAAAAATATGGCACAATTAACCCAACGGCTGCAGGAAAAACTAATAATCAAGTATTAGACAGTTTTAATGCTGTAGTTAATCTTGGTAGTATACCACAGCCTGGTACACCAGAAGTTAAGGGTGATGCATTTACAAGTTATGATAAAAGACAAGAAATTAGGCAAGGTAAAAATATAACAGGGCAAAGTATTAGAAATAAAAATAAAATTGAAAGAGCTAAAAATAGAATTGAAAAATTAAATAGAAAGTCTCAAAATACAGGCCTAGATAGTAAAAACATATTTGGTAATAAAAACTTTGTTAAAAAACAATTAAAATTACAAGATAAGATTGATAAAACTACTAATAGAAAAGAAGGATTAGAAGAAAGACAAGGATTTATTAATACATCAAAATCAAATTATAAAAAACAAATAGAGCAAGGTATTAATCCAACCGTTGGAAAAAAAGGTAGAGTTATTTTGCAAGGAGGCAAAGAAGGTTCTTCTACAACAAGCGCATTGCCAAATGTAAAAGAAATTTTTGAATCTGATAAGATTAAAATTTTAAAGAACAAATTAGCTCAAGGCACAGGAAACGGAATGAAACCAATGCAGCTCTCGCCAAAAGCAATGAACTACTTTAATAAAAAGAATAAAAAATAATGAAAAAATTATTTGCTAAATTATTTGGTGGCGCAGGATTAGATGTGGCAGATAAAATTGGTGGGCTTGTAGATAAGTTTGTAAGAACTAAAGATGAGAAAGCTGCGTTTGAAAAAGAAATGACGGTTATATTTCAAGAACACGAGTTGTCATTAGAAAAAGAAATATCCGCAAGACATAAGGCGGACATGGCATCAGATTCGTGGCTTTCAAAAAATATTCGTCCAATGATTACAATATTCAGTTTAGCAATATATACTTTATTTGCAGTGACTGATGGTAATTTTGGTAGCTTTAATATTGCAAACCAATATGTAGAATTAATGGGGCAAATTTTATCTTATGCTTTAGGTTTTTATTTTACATCTAGAGGATTAGAAAAGATTTCAACTATAGTAAAAAAATAAATTAAATGGCTAGAATAAGCACGTATATAAAAGATCCTGTTGTTACTAAGGACGATAAGGTTATTGGGTCCGATATAAGCGGGGCTACAAGGAATTATTCAATGGAAGACATTGCTGGTTTTTTAAATACATCTAGCTTAATAAATGTTAATGGTCAGTTAATATATAAATTTCAAATAGGCAGCACACCACAAGCAGGCAGTTTTACGGTAAACGGCGGGCAGCCTATAAATTTTTCAAATGTAACTTCAACTGATTTTTCACATATAAATACTAATGGACAAAACATTCAACAGTATTTAGAATATTTTGAAGGTTTGTTTATAATGCTTACACAAACAGATAATCAAAATAATTTTGGACAATATGAAATAACATCAGTTATTGATTCTGGAAATGATTATTCAACATTTACATTAACATTCAGGGAAGGTAATAATGCATTGGTTCAAGATAAATATTACGCTATGTCTTTTTCACCAAAAGGACAGACCGATAAACATTTAACTTGGCCAACGGATGGTTCATTCTACCAGTTTACGGCAAATACGGCAGTACCTATAACACATAATTTAAATAAATTTCCATCAGTTACTACAGTAGATTCAGCAGGATCGCATTTAGTAGGCGATGTACAACATATAAATAATAACTCATTTACATTAACATTTTCAGCCCCATTTCAAGGCAAAGTATATATAAACTAAATAAAAAAATATGGCAATCTCATTTTTAACGGGCTTAGATGTACAAGGCTCAATTAATCTTAACAAGAATGAATTACAAAATGCAGTAATTCAAAACTTAGCGACTGCTCCTGGGACGCCTTCGGAGGGTCAGATATATTATGATAGTACAGCGGGAGACAAGCAACTGTACTTTTATAATGGTAGTAGCTGGATACCCGTTTCTGGTGATATTCAAAGAATTCAAATAACTGCTGATGATACAAACTCATACAATGTAACTAGCGGTGATTTCTTATTTACTATTTCGGGTGATACAGGAATATCCACAACATTAACAGGTAGTCAATTAGAAATTGATCTTGATGATACAGCAGTAACTCCTGGAACTTATGGTTCTACAACTGCAATACCAGTTATTACGGTAGATCAACAAGGTAGGTTAACAGCAGCAACAACAGCGGCTATTGTAACTACATTAGATATAGCAGCGGACAGCGGAAGTGATGATGGTGTTGTATTAGGTACAGATACATTGACAATTTCAGGTACAGCTAATGAAATTGAAACATCTGTTTCTGGAGATACAATAACTGTTGGTTTAGTAACAAACCCAACCGTTTCTGGTAATTTAATTGTTAGCGGAGACCTAACTGTTTCAGGTACGACAACAACGGTTAATACGGAAACAATAAATCTTGCTGATAATATTATTACATTAAATAGTAACTACACAGGATCAACACCAAGTGAAAACGGTGGTATTGAAATTGAAAGAGGAGCTGCCGATGACAATGTAGCATTAAGATGGAACGAAGGAAGTGATACCTGGGAACTTACTAAAAATGGAACAGACTATTATGAAATCCAAACAGTTGGTGAAAGTACATTTTCTGCAACTATTGGTGATAACTTAAATACATCATTTACTGTAACACACAATTTAGGTACTAAGGATGTAATTGTACAACTATATGATTTAAGTTCAAATGACACAGTTTATGCGGACGTGGTAAGAACTTCTATATCAGTTGTAACAGTTAGCTTTGGTTCAGCTCCTGCTACTAACGACATCAGAGTATTAGTAAGTAAAATAGGATAAAATAAAATTTAATGGCTCAAAAGTTTTTAACCGATATTGAGGTTACGCGAGGCCTAGTTGACTCATCTGGAGATCTAGGTGTTGCAGGACAGGTATTGTCTTCAACTGGTTCAGGTACAAATTGGATAACTAACGAAGCAAATTCAACAGTTGTTTATTTGGATGAATTCACAGGAGATAACAGTACTGTTGACTTTACACTTTCAGTATCGGTAACTGACGAGAACATTACACAAGTATATATAGACGGTGTCTATCAAAACAAAGACACATATTCAGTAAGTGGCACTACACTTACATTTTCTACTGCACCACCTTTAAATGCAGATATAGAAGTTATAACATTTTCTACAGCAACTACCTCTGACGATCTAGCAGCAGGTTCAGTTGTTATTCCAGTTAAAAATACACATACTGCGAGTATAGCCAAAGGAGAACCTGTATATATTACGGGTAATGTTGGTGCATCAGCAAGATTACAAATTGCGCCAGCAGATGCAAGTAATAGTGCTAAAATGCCATCAGCTGGTTTATTATTACAAACACTTGCTGTAAATGCAGAAGGCTATGTAATTACAGGTGGTTATTTAAGAAATATTACAACAGATGTAATTGATGGTACAAGTACATCATCAAATAATACAGTATATGTAAAAGCAGGTGGTGGTCTTACAATGACAAAACCAACGGGTAGTAATTTAATTCAAAACGTTGCTAAAGTTGCAAGATCATCTGGTGGTAATTCAGGATCATTATTGGTATCATCAATACTTAGAACAAACGACGTACCAAATATTACTAATGATTATTTTTGGTTAGGTAATTCATCTGGAGTTGCAACACCTACAGAATTTACAAGCACAGCAAGGGGCTTATTAAGTGTAGGAGCAGAAGGAACAGCGGCAGGTGATGGTGATTTAGCATATAATAATAGTTCAGGTGTATTTACTTACACACCTCCCGTCTTAGGCGGTTTATCTGGAACTACAGATAATATAACAGAGGGATCAACAAATTTATATTATACAGACGCAAGATCTAGAAGTTCGATTTCTGCAGGAGGTGATTTAAGTTATAACTCTACAACAGGTGTTATGAGTTATACAACACCAACAACTATTGCATCATTAAGCAATCATGACACGGATGATTTATCTGAAGGTGCAAGTAATTTATATTATACAGATGCAAGATCTAGAAGCGCAATTAGTGTTTCGGGTAATGCTATAAGTTATAATTCATCAACGGGTGTTATAACGTCTAATTATGAAGAAAATCCAACATTCACAGGAAATGTAACCATAAGTGGGAATTTAACTGTTGACGGGACTCAAACTATATTAAATACGCAAACTGTAGAGGTTGAGGATAATATATTACAATTAAACACTACTCAGGGCTCACCGGATACAGCAACAGCAACTACGTCTGGTATATCTGTATATAGAGGCGACGGAGTCACACAGGCAAGTTTTATATTTGACGATGCAGATGACACCTGGGATTTAACAAATAATTTAGTTGTTGATGGCAACGCATCTTTTGTAGGAAATTTAGCAATCAATACAAACAAGTTTACAGTTAATGCAACGACAGGAGATAGTGTTATAGCAGGAAACTTAAATTTTCCAGACGATAAAAGAATAAGATTAGGAACTTCAAATGCCTTTCAAATTTATTATGATACTACCGCTGCAGCAGGTCAAGGTGGTGGGATAATAACAGGTATTCGTACTTACATAGAATCAACTTTTTTTCAAGTAGGTTCAAGCACAAAAACTGCAATAGCAGTTGATGTAAATAACTACGTTATATTATACCAAAATAATAATGAAAAATTAAGAACAATAGGTACAGGTGTAGATATAACAGGAGCTATAAACGCAGATTCAGCAAATATTTCAGGAAGTGTAACTATAACAGGTGGAACAACTGATGGTTTAAATATTACAACATCAGGAACTCAAGATACTATTAAAATAGACAGGGCTGCTACGAGTGATAATGCAATGACTAAATATCAAACTGGAAGTGTTGATAAATGGATAGTAGGTTTAAGAAACACAGGGGATGACAATTTTAGATTTTATTCTTATGGTACTTCAAGTGATGTTTTAACTATTAATCAAGCAGATGGAAACGCAATTTTTGGAGGTAAAGCATCATTTAATACTACACAAGCGCCAGCTGCTAAAATACAAGCTGGTGCAAAAACATTTGGTGGTGGTAATGGTGTTTACTCTGATGATCGTTTAGGTATAATGAACAATGGAAGTTTAACTAGCATAGTTAATGCTTCAACATATAACGACGCTACATATCCTGATTACGGTTTAGTATTTATACAAGGGCCTTCTACATCTAGCTACAACGTGTGGTCGCTATCTCCAGATGGACCAGCTAAAGGTAGTGACTTAAACTTTATATATCAAGCACAAGCAACAAATATACACACCGGAACGCCTATGCTTAAATTGCATGGTAGCACAGGTAATGCAACTTTTACTGGTAATGTTATAATAACAGGTTCTGGAAGTGCAAACTCAGCGTCATTACAAATAGATAATCCAGATTCAAATACCTTTAACCATAGTATAGAAGCTTTTGCAGCTAATTTAACAAATGGAGAAAGTAATATAATTTTAGTTGGAAAAGAGGGTAGTACAAAAAACGCAGGCTATTTAGGTTATTATTGGACAGCATCAGGAAATAATAATAATTTTGTTAGTTTAGGCCATTGGTCAGCTGATCACTTATTTAGAGTATATGGTGACTCGGTGTTATCAACAGTTACTTTAAGAAGTGACGTGGATATGCGAGCACCAATATTTTATGATAAAGATGATACAAATTATTATTTAAATCCAGCTGGTGATAGTTTATTTTTACGTGGATATTTTAGAGTAAATAATACTACAAGTTATGCAAACGCACCTTTACTTGTAGAATCTTATGGAGGATCGGGTACAACGACAGGTATTGGTTTTCATATTTCAGGTCAAGTTGGTAAGTACCTTTCAATGAACTCTTCGGGTGTATTATTATGGGAAGGTAGTACAGTATGGCATGCTGGCAATGACGGCTCAGGTTCTGGATTAGATGCAGATTTATTAGATGGTATTGATAGTGCATCTTTTGTAAGATCAGATGCAAATGACACATTATCTGGGCAATATACATTTACTAAAACAGACGATCACGCAATAAGAGTTGGTACTATAAGGGGTACAGCTGTGGGTTCACAAGCTGGTGAGTTTATACAAATGTATGAAAGAGTAAATATAGGTGGACCAAGTGGATGGGGAGCATCTAATACAGCAACGCCAAGTAATGGATTATCAACTTATGGTGGAACTAGATTAGCTGTATATACTGATTATACAGAGTCTGGTGGTTCAATGAGAGCACCAATATTCTATGATTCAAATAATACTGGTTATTATACAGATCCAGCTGGCGCATCAATACTAAATTATGCTCAGGTTTATAATTTATACGATGCTCAAGGAGTAAGATTCACAAGCCCTGGGGGAGGAGTACATTTTACAAGTGCTTCCGTTCAAACGGGTATGATAAGAATAAAGATACCCACAAATAGGAGGCGTTCTAATACAATGATGCAAATGACTATTAATGTGTATCAATATAGCACAGGAAAATCATTTACAATAAGATGTGGGGGTTATAATTATAGCGGTGGAAACTGGTATAATGAATTTGCCCACATGATAACAGATCAAGGTATGTCTACTCTAAATGTAAGATTTGGAGATGATGGGACAAATGATTGGATATGTATTGGTGAAACAAATAGTACTTGGGCTTACTGCCAAGTTATGATTACAGATTTTCAAGGAGGATATAGTGGAACAACTAATGCATGGGGAATTGGATGGGGTATTGATTTTGTTACATCTATACCAGCTGGTCATACTAATACAAGAGCTACATCATTAGCTCTAACAAGTAATAATACATCAAATTGGAATACTAATTTATATGCACCAATATTCTATGATTCAAATGACACAGGGTATTATACAGATCCTGCTGGTGAAAGTAAAATTGTAAAACTATGGATTAATAATGGTGGAGCTGGAGGTGTCGCTTGGTCAACAGGACTTAATATGGGTGATAGCACTAATTATTGGAATATGATTCAAGATGGTGGTATCGCTAGACAAAGAAATTTTGGCACTGGTGGTTACGATTGGTTCAGTAGTAGTGGAGCACAAATAATGACTTTAAGTAATGGTGGAGCTTTGGTTGCTTCTGGAGATATGCGAGCACCTATATTTTATGATTCAAATGATACAAATTCATATTTTGATGCCAATAGAATAATCATGAGAGGTGGTGATCCAACAATTATATTTAGGGATACCAACCACAATTCAGCCATGCTTCATGTAAACTCCAATATATTTTATATTTTAAGAGGAGGGAATGATACAGAAAGTTGGGCCACAACTAATGGGTATTGGCCATTAACCATCAGCCTTAGCAATAATGATGCCACTTTTGGAAGGAATTTATTTACAATTGGGTATGTGAACGCTCCAATTTTTTATGATAAGGATAATACAGGTTATTATGTGGATCCTCACAGCACAAGCAACTTGTATACTATTTATGCGCAAAGCGAAATGAGGGCACCAATATACTATGATATAAATAACACTGCATATTATACTAGGCCATCTACATATAGTTATATGAACCAAATTTGGACTGCAGGCACAATACAAGCGGGAAGTTCCGGAACTGGTAATATATATTTAGGAAATAATGGTATCAGTGGATCTGGTAATCACTTCAGATTCCACACCCATGGGGGTGCCACTTATTTTGATATGAATTCTGGAACTATTAACTGGAGGGAAGGTAGTAGTACTAGATATTATTTTTATCCGTCTACTGCGAGCATAACTATAAATGGTACGCTAACACAGTATTCAGACATAAGATGTAAAGAAAATATAGTTGAAATACCAGATGCTATTGATAAAATTAAATCAATTAGAGGTGTGTATTATAATAGAACAGATTTTAATACTGAACCTACTAAAATTGGTGTAATAGCACAAGAAGTTGAAGTTCTTATGCCTGAATTAATTTTACAAGCAGAAGATACGGATATGAAATCTGTATCGTACAATGAACTTACGGCAGTTTTAGTACAAGCAATAAAAGAACAGCAAACAATTATTGATGACTTGAAGGCAAGCATAGAAACATTAAAAAATCAAATAAATGGCATTAACTAAAGTATCAGGTAATTTTATACAAGACGGGTCAATAACTCAGGGTCATTTACATGCAAGTCACGGTATTACTACTTCAGATATTGGAGAAGGAAGTAATCTATACTTTACGACTGCCAGAGTTGATTCAAGAATAGGCGATTTAAGCACATCAGATTTATCTGAGGGTACTAATTTATATTATACGGATGCAAGAGCTGACGCTAGAATTGCATTACAAGTTGGTAGCAATTTAGATTTAAGTAGCAAATCAACTTCAGATTTATCCGAAGGAACAAATTTATATTATACGGATGCAAGATTTAATACTGCATTCGCAGCTAAGTCAACTAGTGATTTAAGTGAAGGAACGAACTTATATTACACAGATGCGAGAGCTGATGCTAGAATAGCCGCAGCAAGCACAAGCGATTTAAGTGAGGGTACGAATCTTTATTATACAGACGCAAGAGTTGGAAGCTATTTAACAACAAATAGCTATGCAACACAAAGTTATGTAAACACGCAAGTATCTAATTTAGTTGATAGCGCACCAAGTACATTAGACACATTAAATGAATTAGCAGCAGCTTTAGGCGATGATGCAAACTTTAGTACGACAGTTACAAATAGTATTGCAACTAAATGGACAGAAGATAGTGCTAAAATAACAAATTGGGATACAGCATATGGTTGGGGTAATCATGCGAGTGCGGGGTATTTAACTTCATATACAGAAACAGATACATTAGCTACAGTTACAGCAAGAGGTGCTAGCACAACATCAAATATAACTACAGGCTCCATAACAGCGAATGTAAATGCAAATTCAATTTTAGATATAGAGGCTGCAGGTACTAATGCTGTTTATATAAGAGCTGGAGCTGGGGACGAATTATACATAGGTAATGATGGTACATATAGATTAAGATTTACAGGTAGTAATATTCTTATGGATAACGGGGGTTATCTTCAATCAAACGCATCATTAAGAGCGCCAATATTTTATGATTCAGATGATACAAATACTTATTTTAATAGTAGTGAAATAGTTTTACGAGGTGCTGCCCCGCAAATTGCCTTAAGAGATACAGACCATAGGTCAGTAGTATTACACAACAATTCAAATAGATTTTATGTTCTAGGCGCGCCCGCAGATTCTACCTCTTATGCACAAATTAATAGTGTATGGCCTTGGTATGTTCAACTAGATACTAATAACGTTTACACTGGTAATATTGGATATGCGGGTGGTTCTTATAGAGCACCTATATTTTACGATTTAGATGATACAAATTATTATTTAAATCCCGCAAGTGGCAGTAGAATAAATAATATTGATGTTGACGGTGGAGCAGCTTACCCCTTACAGACAAGCTCGTCCCAAAGATATGGTATATCAATAAGAAATACTAATAACACAGTTAATACTAATTATGGTTGGTGGTGGTTCATGGATACTAATTTTAATATGGGCTTCCATGCTGATGGTGCGGCAGATAGACTAACATTAACAAAAGACGGTGATTTAATTATTGGGCAAACAAGTATTAGTTACACTTCAAATGACAATACCCCTGTTGTCGGTAGCGCTACAACAAATAGGTTGCATATAAATGGCTCTATACAATTAACCAATAATGACGACGCTTTAGTAATTGGTCGTGGTACAGCATCATTTTTCAAAGATGAGGAAATTGGATTTGGATGGGGTGGTGGTTGGTACATGACTGATGGTACTTATCTAAGAGTAAGAAATAATAAAACTGTATATTCTACAGGTTCCATATATGCAGGTCTATATTATGATTCAAATGATACAAATTATTATTTAGATCCTACAAGCACATCAAATTTAAGTGCTTTAAATGTAGGAGGAAGTGCAGTATGGACTTCTGGCAACGATGGTTCTGGGTCTGGACTAGACGCTGATTTAGTAGATGGATACCATGCTGCTCAAACATACTATTCTACTGCAAATCATCCTGGGTCGTACTTAGGTGGTCATTATTCTTCAGGTGGTACAGAAAAGCCAAACTCAGGTACATTTGGTGCTGGTAAATTAAAACTTGCAATGTTAAGCCCTGGTAACTTAGGGTTTGGTGGATCATGGAATGATGTGTTGTGGATGTCGGCTTATACAGGTGGTGATGTAAAAAGATCAACAGCTCTTGTATCTAGTAAATATGACAATTCAAGTTTATGGATTGTTAAACAAAATTTTGATTCATCATCTTGGGGAACAGGTTATTTAATACCAGTATATGGTGTTAATCCAAACGCAGGATCTTTATATGCAGCAAGTTTTATAGATGGTAATGATACTAATTATTATATAGATCCTAACTCAACGGGTGCTATAAGCGCTATAAAAACGGCTGGTGGTGCACAAATAGGAACATCAACCGCTCACAAATTAACTGTTGGTGGCAATGGTAATTATATGAATATAAATTATGATCAGATATGGAATGCTGGTGGTAATTTACATTTACAATATAGTTCTAGCGGGAATATTGATATGAACCAAGGAGGCGGTTATGCTTTTAGTAGAACATCTCTTAGGGCACCAATATTTTATGATTATAATGATACAAGTTATTATTTAAACCCAAATGGCTTATCTCAACTCCATACTATTGATTTTAATGGTATTGTGTCTGGTACAGTTTCTGGTGCTGCGCAAATAGGTAGAAACCACGCATACGATACTTTAGAGCTTAAAGGTTACGGAGCAGAACTAATGATAGGTGCGCAAAACTCAGATATACACATAAATTATAGAACCTGTAACAATGGGACATCTGGTCATACACCTACAAATTGGTTTTGGAGAGCTGGTAGCTCAAGTAGCTGGTCTAATCATTATATGGGGCTAATGGAATCTACTAACTCCATGCGAGCACCAATATTCTATGATTCAAATGACACAGGGTATTATATAGATCCTAATGGTACAAGTAATACTGTCAATATGAAGGCTTATCAATATCAAGGAAATGGAAATGTTGGTGGTACTGGTTCGGCTTCATGGCATCCAAGTGGAATTTATTCTGCAGGACATAACTGGCTATATGGTGGTATTAATGCTGGC
>Ga0070749_10001659_pt1 | contig 15097 bp, 24 predicted proteins | sample VirMetDEL_Nov_18_FD_75180 | JGI IMG/M metagenome (GOLD analysis project Ga0070749, IMG submission 75180) | Aqueous microbial communities from the Delaware River and Bay under freshwater to marine salinity gradient to study organic matter... | ecosystem: Environmental > Aquatic > Marine >...
AAAGATGTCAATTGCTAAACGCTAATATTAAAGCATTTAGTTATGAGCACTATAGATAAAATATTAAGCCTTGCTGATTTTTTTCAAAAGTTTGCAGATAAAAAAAATAAAAAACAAACTGAAAAAGATCATTCTGTAAAAAAACAAACAGTAAAAAAACAGCTTGATTTTATTACATCTTATCCAAAACCTCCAACTCAAGAAAAAGTAAAAATAAAACTAAATCAACCTAAACATCAAGAAAAAATTAAACAGCCTCAGAAGCCACCGCCAGCGGTTGCTCCAAAAAAAGAAATTCAAATTACTCCAACTTTGGATTTTGAGGCATTAGCCGAGCAACTAAAGGCCAAAAGGGATATGCTTGATGATAGAGTTACAAGCGGCGGCTATTACATAAGAGGATTTGATATGGGCTATGAGGTTCCATTATACATATTCGATCCTGATGGAGAAGTAAAAACTACAATGTTTAAATTTGATAAACCAGCTTTATTGGTTAGATTTTTAAATAAAGAAGAGAGTGGAGACCTCAGAAAAAATAAAAATGCCAGAGTCCAAAAAGTAAAGGATCTTCTTGGCTCTTCAGCAAGTAATTATATAATTGAATCAAAAGAATTATCAGAGGTTGATTTAGGTCTCGAAAACAGAGCTTATGACTTAATTGTCGCTATAACCGCAAAAGAATAATTAATATTCTTCATCCTCATCTTCATCGCTGTAAAAAAGACTATTATAATCTCCACCCATTTCATAAATTTTAATTAACTCATTTTTATTTATTTCATGGTCAGTGCCATCTAAATCGATGAAGATAATTCTTTCTATAAAAGACGCGGGTATTCTGCCCTCATAGCCAAAAAGACCAAACTCTCTACTTAATTTAAAACTATCTTTTTCTTCTGGTAAAGATTTTTTTCTACGATGAGAGCTTGGTCTTGAAAAAACCGCCTCCTCGGATTCAACATCAACGTCATAATCCGATATTAATCTTGCGGGGTCAGGAATTTTAAATAAAAAAACTACGCCTTTATTTTCGTTATTTTCTTTTCTTTTTCTTGAAGCTACGTCGGCATGATGTTTGGCTTCATCTATTAATGAAGTAAGAAATACATGGTCCTCATGAATTACTTCTTTATAATTTGTAAGACTGGGCTTTGGACTCAGCCCAAGATTTATAATTTTAACAGCCGATGATAAACTTGTGCCATGATATAAAGACCTCGGAATACTTCCTGATAATTCTGTATGGTGATGAGTGATATTTTCTACCATCTCTTCAGTGCTATTATCTGAATACTCTACTTTAAATACATCTAATGCTTTAGCAACTTTTCTAACTAATACAGATGTTGTTGGGCTAAGTCTAAAAGATGTAGTTGAATCTATAAACAAAGACTTATTTTTTTTATTAAAAACACCTACAAAAATATGCGGGCTTTCATCAGTTATTGTTGATATTATTTCTGATGGAGATTTTAATTTTCTAAGCTTATTTATGTTAAGCTTAGAAATCATATCTTTTAAATTATTATTATCTAATTGAGATAGGTCTGAAAACTTTTCTGCATAATGTATGCTTGGCTCAAAAAGCCATATATTTGCGCCGTGAGCTACAACTAAGGCTGTTGGTAAGCCACCTGAAGTATCATTAACTATCATTGCTATTTTATTTAAATTATAAAATAGCTCTGAGGTTTTTAATATATTAATATAATTTGTGCTCATATTAAAATGCGTGCTTATTAATATGATCAGATAATTTATGTTTTATCACACTATTGACAAGCTTAACTCTTTCTTGCATTGATCCTGTGCAGATTTGAATATAATCTATTTCGAATAATTCAAATAATAATTTAATCATAGCGTCAATAGCTATAATCTGCTCCCAGCATACAGTCTCTCTAACCCCATCGTTTTTCATTGTTTCTCTTGCTGGTCTAACAAAAAAGACAACCGCATCATTTTTTTTCAAAGAATCTACATATAATTTAAATTCACTTGAATCAACTATATCTTTTATTTTCCTTGCATGCTGCGCCATATAGGCCAAATTGTCAAAAGTCCTATCAGATACAAAAGATGTATATTTTTTCTCTTCTTCTATTTGCCTTTTAAAAATTTCTGACTGATAATTATCAACAGTATCTAAATCTATTCTTAGGGTCTCTAAAGGTATTTCCCTTTCAGCCAAAACGGTTCTAGCTATTTCGTTTAAAAATTGAAGATTATGTTGTTTAGCAATGTATCTAGATAATGTTGACTTTCCTGTAGCATGTGCGCCTGCAAAATATATCCTCATGTTCAGCTGCTCCTTTTAAATATTCAAATGTATTTTTGTTTAGGCCAATATATACCTAGATTAGTGATGAATAATCGAATATTTAGATATGATAATTGATTCAATACTAAAGCTTGATGAAATTTATTAAAAGAAAAATAAATATTAATTATAAATTATAAAGTGAATAATAGAAAAATATCAAGCGGAATATTATTTGTTTGTTTAGATGATAGCACTGTGCTTCTTTTAAAAAGATCGGACAGTGTAAAAAATCCTCGCAAATGGGGCATTCCTGGCGGTAAACAAGAAGATAAGGACGAATCGACTTTGGATACTGCCAAAAGAGAAAGCAAAGAAGAATTAAGCTCTTTACCAAGGAATAAAAAACAAATTGGCTCACACATTATATATAGAAACAAAAACCCTTACGAAATATTTATATATATTATATCTAAAATAGAAAAAGAAAAGTGGAGTCCAAAAATAAAATTAGATGATGAAAATGAAAAATATAAATGGTTTAGTGTAAACAAACTACCAAAAAATCAGCATTTTAATTTAAATTGGATAAAAGATAAGGTTAAAGCTATGTTAAAAAAATAAGTAAACTAATTAGCCATATATGCATTATTTAGACTAAAGGTATGAGCCACATTTATAAATTAGCCAAAAAATTTGAGAAAAAATTAACTAATAAATCTCGCTCTGCAAAGAGTAAAGTTAAGAATATGAATAAAGAGCAGCTTTTTTCTCACCTTGAATCATTAAGCCAAAAGCACAATTCTTTCAAAAAGGCTCTTCAGAAGGCTAAGGCTGATTTAGACCGCGCTCAACATGATTTAGAGCAAGCTAGTGAAATGGCCGAATCCACCCGTAAAGAGATGGAAAAATATCACAAAATATTACAAAATTTAAATTTAACTGGCGGTAAAAAAATAGTTCATAGAAAAGATATCATATCTTATCTTACAGACGAAGGCGACATGGTAGTTGACGAAGATTCTGTATTACCATATAAAGAATGGAAGAAGAAATCAAAATCTAAGACCAAAGAAGATGAGCCAGAAGAATTTGTTGAGATGAGTAATTTTGGTGATTTTGATGAATTAATTGATGAAGCTCATAAAGATGATAGCCCATGCGATTGCGCTGACTGTGGCGATATGAGTTATGCTCATGACGATAATTGTGATTGCTCTTATTGTGAATAATGATTATACTACCATCAGCAATATTATTTGTTAATAATGATTTAACACAAAATGTGTTGAATAAATTAAAATCTCAGCTTTTTATAACTGATGTTTTAGAAAGTGATATTTTTGATGGCTATGTTAACGATATACCTAATTTTATAAATGACTGTAAGGCCAAGAATAAAAGAGTTTTGGTTATCAGATCTTTTAATGATTATACCAACAGAGAATTGGCAGATGTGGCTATCTTTATAAAAAATGGACTTGCTTCAGTTGAAAAAAATAAATATGGACCTCCTGGACAAACCTATAAAGTTTTAGAGTTGTATTGGGGAAAATTTGGAATATTTATTTAACCGGCATTTGAACAGAAATATTTGTTGGTAACTTACCAACTCCAGGTTTTGGTGTTATTGCAACTAAAGCTGCTGGTTTTTTTCCGCTATTTTTTGACTGAGCGGATAACGACATCGGTATAAATGTTTTTACCATCTTATCTATTAAATCGAATGGCTGAAATGTTCCTAGTGGCATTTTACTTTTTAATGAGTCTACAGAGCCCTTAATTTGATTTAAATAATTTTGTGACTCCATTATTGAAATACCACTATTATATGCATTGCTAGCAAAATCAAATGCTGAGTTTTGCATTTTTATAAATATATTTCTTATATTTTCTCCAAACTGAATATTTGATACAAGTGCAGCTAAATCCTGAGATTGATTGTATATGTTTAATATTAAATTATAGTTAGCTTTTTCTTTTGTTAAAGTAGCTGATTGCTCTGGAGTCGGCGGGACATTCTGATCCGCTGAGTTTTTTATAAACTCAAAATATTTAATTGCTTCAGAGTATCTATTCATTTTAATCAAGGTCAATGTTTGAAAACTGAGCTATATCGGCATCGCTAAATGATGCGCTCTCTTCTGCCTCTGAAGAGATATCATCTTTTAGTGATGTTTTTTCTTTGGCTGATTCCGTATCGTCTTTAGACGGCTCTTCACTTATTTTACTTTCTTTGTTTTTTGTGCCTTGAATATTTTTGATTACAGCCTTTACAGCTTTTAGTTTATTTTGTATATCTGGTCTAGCTACAGTCATGAATTTATTAAACTCTTCTATGCCTTTTAATGAATTAGACGCCATAGTTCCCATACCGAGAGTTAGCCCCATACCTTTAAACATATCAAAAGTAGTACCAGCGGCACCTCTTGCTACTGTTAAAATTTGTGCAACTTCATATGGTAATCCTTGATCAACAGCACCTACTCCAGAATTAAAATTAGCCTCAGCATTTAAAAATTGGCTTACAAACATTGGGTCTTCTACTAATTTCTTTAAAGATTCTTCATCTGTATTTTTATATTTTGAAAGAGTTAACATTGAATCTTTTATTTTTGATACTGCACTTAAAAAGCTAGATATTTTTTTAGATGACTCTTCAGTAAATTCGAGGTCCATCTCTGTACCAGAGGACTTTAAGTTTGATAAAATTTTATCACAAGCACTAATTACGCTATCGGCATTGCTTATTTCATTTAGCAGCGGTAGAAGTAGTTGTACGCCCAGTGTAATGGCGGCAACTGCTGCGGCGTGAATCGCTTCTTTTACTAAAGTTTCATTTGATAATTTATAATAATTATCAGCCATTTTACATATTTTATTTATACTATTTTTCATAATTTTATGCTTGTTTTAAAGATGATTTTGCTGAATCTAATAATGCTATCATTTCGGATGACTGAGACGAAAGAAGATTAACTGCTGTATTTAAAAGCTCTGGATTGTTTTCATTTAACCATTGATTTTTTGATAGCGCGTCTAAATCTGAAATAACTGTTATTGCGTTATTTTCAAATTTTTGAACGGCACCAGCAAAGCTATTTGATTGAGATAGATCATCTATCTTAAGGTTGCCTGATAAAACATTGCAGCTTGCTGATAAATTATTTAAATTTTTAATTATTTGTTTTAAATCTTGACCAACTAAATCTTCAGGAATTGATTGCAAAGATTGAGCTAAGCCTTCAGAGTTTTGCTTTATATTATTTATAGTAAATGCTTGTGCGTCTAGGCTCGATTTTACTTTATCTACAATGCTCTTTTTTTGGCTATCGGATGTTTGTGGTAATTTAGAGGAGCTTGACCCTCCGTTAAGAATAAGGTATAAAGCTGCAAGTGTTCCGACTGCCAAGAATCCAGCTTTTACTTTCGGATCGGCATTTGTAATAAAATCTAGCGATAAAACTCCAGATTGAAGTTTTGCCATATTCTTTTCAATATTAGCTAATCTTTTTGCTTCTAATTTTTGAGCTTTTATTTTTTTCTTTTCGTTTATCACTCTTTGTTTTTTTGCATCTTTTACCGCTTGCTGAAGCTCTTTCTTTATTTCTGGTTTTATATTGCCATCTTTATCAAACCAATCTCTATTTGGTCTAATATTACCATCACGGTCAAATTTTATTTTAATTTTATTTTTCCGCACTGTTGTTGCGCCAGAATCGGGCAATGCTTGTGTTGGTGCGGCAGATGAATCAGGGCTAATTCTATTTTTAATTGCATCAACGCCTTGCTGTAATTTACCTTTAAATTTTTTTCCAATTCCTGGGCCTGCCCCCTGTTGAGGCATTACAGTGGTGTCTGGAGGTAAGGCTATTGTAGATGGGCCTTTTGGCATCCCTGCTAGATCGATTTGTCTTACAGTTGGGGCGTCAACATCAATCATCGATGCTGGCGGAGGTTGAACGCCAGGTGATAATAAAGTTTTTGAAGGCGCTCTTACCGGTGGTCTTGGTTTTGGTGTAGATTTTGGTGCCCCACGAAATACTGAGGGCTTTCCTACTGGTGGAGCTAATGACACCCTTGTGGGCGCTGCAAACTTCTCCATAATATCACAATAGTCTTTGCACAGTTTTAAAAGCACCTCGGCAGTATTTTTATTTTTTTGTTTCATTTTACCTCAAATTAATTCTTAAATATTAATAAATATCATAAAGTTTTTTTAATTTTATAAATAAGTAAGAATCAATAATTAATAATAAAACATATATAATATGAATAATTTATTAAAATATTGTGATGTTTTTTATAAGTTAGCTACAGAGCAGTTAGAATTTCCCTTTATGGAGAACATTGAAGAAAAAGCGGAAGATAATACGAGATATAATTTTGAAGATTGGCTTGGTGGATATGAGACTATAACATATCAAGAATTATTAATATTTTTTGAAAAACTTGGAATTGATCATAAGCCGTGTGGCGGTTATGACCGAAAACCATTAGGATTTACATTTGAATACAATGCTAAAAAATATATAGTTTTAGCTGATTCTTGGCCAATATCAATGAATGCAAATATAAGTCCACCTGAAGAAGTTAAAGAATTTTTAAACCAATCTTTTGATATAGATGATTTAAATAAGTATTTAAATTTAGATGATGATGAATTTAATAAAGATTTTTGGAACGGGCCAACAACTTTATATCATGCCACAAGCCAAAACAACATAGATCAAATTATGGATAGTGGTCTTGAGCCGAGAAGTTATTCTAGAGGAATATCAAATAGGTCAACTGGAAGTGCCGTTTATTGCAGTTTAAATCCTGACGAAGTTGACGTTTATGGCGATATCATACTTGAGATAGATGCGGTAAAAATGAAGCAAGATGGAATTATGCCATACGTAAAGATGGAGCCAGATATTGAGTACTCTGAGAAAATTAACTCTTTAGCGCATATGCTAGGAGTAGAGGATTATCATTATGACGTTGAGTCTGGAATGAGCCCTGAAACAGTTGTAATGTTTGGGCATATACCGCCAAAATATATTAAAGTTTTAGAAGAATAATTACTCGCTTTTTACTGAGCGAACATAACCAAGAACTTTGTTTATATTATTTTTAGCTAACGCCAACATCTCATCAGCCCAAGCTGGTAATTCATCATCTTCATTCATTAGTGATAATAATTCTGAAGCATCAAGAATAGAGTTTTTTAAATTACCAAAAGCCATATAAGATACCGGACGATCTGTTGTTTCATGCTCATGAAGAATGACATCTGGGTCTATCTCTATATCGGCAGAGTCCATGTCAAAATTTAATTTGCTTTCAAACTTTTCGGCTAATTTATAAATTTTTTTCATATTCAAATATTAAAATATTACTATACAAAAATAAAACTGCCGCAGAGGCAGTTAAGCTCTACGGCAGTAAACTCACAGAGTTGTTTTCACTTGCCTTTTTTGGGAGCTTTTTTAACTGCTGGTTTTTTTACTGGGGCTTTTTTAACTGTTGCTTTTTTTGCCATGTGTATCACCTTGTTTTTTTTGTTAATTGTGTAGAGAATTAATCTCTCTACATTGATGTAATAGTATTGCTATTTATTTATATAAATGAAAAAAAAATTTATTTTTTTTAAAAATTTATTTTTCAGTCAACTGTTTTATATCAGAAAGATATTCTTTTGGTATAAAATAAGCTGGAGGTCTTCCCCCATAATCTTTCATCCATTCTTGTCGCTTTGCACTCTTTCCTAAAATAAAACCTTGAACTTTAAATGTTGGAATTTCTCCAGTTACTAAAATATAAATATTGTTTTCGTCATCATCAGGTCTTATTAGTAAGTCATAATAATCTTTACTTCTTGTCCTAACTTCCCACTTTCCAACATCTCTTTCTTTTTTAAATGTATTTATTGATCCTGCCCAATAAATACCAAGAGCTTTTGCAACCGCCATTTCTCCGCAGGCTCCGTTTATATGGATCATTAAACCATCGCCATCAAATCCGTGCTTGTCTGATAAACCTTTTTTTATAGCTTCTGTGTGTCTAATAGTTCCTATTTGAGATGCCCACATTATTTCTAATTGTGATAATTGAATATTTTTATAATCTATTTCATTCATAAATTTCTAAATTATTTTAGTGTACCCGATATTTCACTCCAAGCTCGAACGCCCTCAATTAACATACTTTTTGCTTCATTGAAAGTTGGGCATGAGCAAGACTCTAACAGTGTAGATTTTGCAAATATATTTACATTATATATTTCTTCTTTATCTGTTTTTGAATAATATAAAATTCCAGAAAAACAATCTATTTTATAACTCCAAGTATCTTCTGATATTTTTACAAGATTGTTATCTTCAATTTTTAATTTCATACTTTATATTATATTTAAAATTTACTATCAATCTTTGATACCAAATCATCAAACTTAAAAAGATTTTCTACTTTTATTCCAACTCCCATGTGATTTGCTTTTGGTATAAAAATTAAATTTTCTTTAGCTTTATTCCAAAGCTCATCAGATGTATCCATCCATCCAGCGATATGAATATGTGGCGTTTTTGTTTCTTCTAAGTGAACAAAGCACTGTATGTAGATATCTATATTATCTTTCGGCAATTCTTCTTTTTTTACATACAAATTAAGGCCATCTCTAAATGGAGCATATGAGCTTGTTTTTACATTAACATGCTTCCATATGTTTTTTATTCTTATGGAAATATCATCTTTATCACCAACGCCAGACGTTAAATCTAATTTGCAAACTTTTTTATTTTCACAAAACAAAAAATAAACGCATAGGCTTGCTAATAAATCTGATAAGTCTCCAGACCCTCTTTCCTGTGATGCAAGCTCTTTAAAACCACTTGCTCGCCTATTTGGAACATAGTGTCTATATGTTAGCTTTGCATAGTCTAATATTTCTCTTGGTATATCAAATTGCATTTAATTATTTTTTTTCTGAATAGTCATAAATTGTTACATTTATGCCTCTTAATATCAAGAGATCTTGAATTATTTTTTCAATCTCTTGCCAATCACCACCAGCTAATCCCGCACCAAATCTAGGGGCGTGTACGCTGCCGCCTTCTTTTGATATATGCTCGCCTACTTTGTCTAAACATTTTTTTAAAGCATCATATCTTATTGGCGGATTACCCAAATCATCTGGCTTTACATCGTGTTGAGCAATCATATTAACTACACTTGTATCGCTTTGTACTGGAACTACCTGGATCTCTCCGAGCTTAAAGCTCACCTGAGATCGATACCATGCTCTATATTCTTGTTCTACTTTTGGCCATCTTTTCTTTAGAGAAAGAACAAAACCCGCTCCAAAGCCGCCCACATCATTACAAACATGAACAATATATCGCATGCCTCCGGCTTCTGGCACTGTAGCGTCTCCCTTTATATACTTTAATTTTCCTGGTATTATATATTTACTTGGTTTCATTTTTATCCATTTTTAATTTTATAAATTTGAATAAGAAATATTGAATATTTAAATTATTCAATAAATCGACTTATTTTTTTCTAAATATAATTCTTCCTTTTGAAGGATCATATGGAGTTACTTCAACTCTAACCTTATCACCATCTATGACCCTAATAGCATTTTGGCGCATCTTGCCGGAAAGAGTACACTGCACTTCATTTCCATGTACAGTTTCAACTTTAAATATACCATTGCCCATAGACTTAATAACTATACCGTCAAACTCTAATCTTTCTCTATCGCTCATTTTCCTCTATATAATTAATAATTTTTAAACGTCGTCACTTTCGCCGCTATAACCTATTAATTTTGTTTTATCGGCAGTAGAGAAAAATTTATTAATTAAATCTCTCCACATAACTTGATCAATAAGTTCATTAGCTTCGCCCTTAGTAATTTCATTCATATCTAAATCTGATCCTATTTTTCCATCTCGAATTAAATTATTTAATAATTTTTTCTGAGCGTCAGAGGCTAATGACTTTTTCCATTGCGCATCTGATCTTACTAATGCAAAAGCCTCATCTTGATAAGATTTTTCAACTATAAATTTGTTTAAATTATCTCTATTATCTTTTACATCATCCTTTAAAATTAAATCATTTCCTTTTTTTATGAAGTGGAGAAGTCTTCCATCTTTATTATATTTTGAATAAAATATATAAAATATTCTGCTGACCCTCCCCCTCTTCTCTTCTCCAGATGACATTTGAACTATTTCTTTTTTGTCTAAATCATCTACTTTTACTTCTTTTATAACATCAGAAAACTGTGTAACTATAAAATGCTGGTTGTTATTTTTTACAACGCCTTTAACTACACCATCCCCATACTGTTTATGTCTAACAAAAAATGAATCATTTATTTCAGTATGATGCGGTGGCCCAAACATTGGCATCCATATTTCTTTTTTAATGATGCTGGGCTTTACTGTAACTTCCTTACTCCAAGTTACAATCCATTGATCATCAGATAAAGACCAGGAAGAAATTGACCATGTATCATTATCCATCTGCCAGCGGTCATCTCTACTTTTCCTAATAAATATTGGAAAATGTATTAATTTTTCAGCAATCTTTTCTGCTTCTTCTATCTTTTTGGTTTTTGGCTTTGCTTTTAATATATTTAATGATCTGTTCTTATCTCCATAGAGATCGCCTTCAGCAGCCATATCATTAAAAGTAACTCTTGACTGCCTTGCCTTTATTTTATCAAAAACATCAACTATAATACAATCATTTTTGCCTTGATTTTTTCTAAGACCTCTTCCAATCATCTGAGAATAGAGGCCTAGTGATCTAGTTGGTCTGGCAACTACTACGAAAGACAAATGCGGTAAGTCTGTGCCCTCAGTAAATACTAAATTATTAATCAGTATATCAATTTCTCCATTTCTAGCTTTATCCATTAACTCTCTTCTAACTTCTTTAGGAGTATCGCCATATACTTCGGCTGCCCTTACATGATCTTTTAACATATTGAACATTGCCTTTGCATGTTCAACATCTACTGCAAATAATATTCCTTGTCTTTTTTTATTTTTTATTAAATCAATAACTTTATTTGCAATTAATTTATTTCTACTCTCAACATTTACTGCTTTTGAAAGCTGAGATATATCAAAATCACCAACTCTTGTTTTTACATCTGCTAAGCTAACATTGCTTATAAGGGTTTCTGCAACTGGCGGTACAAGATAGCCGTGGTTAACGGCTGTTCCAATATTAAGATTAATTAATTTATTACCAAGAGGCAACTCTCCTCCGGAAAATCTATAAGGTGTAGCCGTAAGTCCTAATATTTTTGCTTTTGGCCATTTTTCATTTAATCCAGCGTATTGCTTATTGTCTTCATGCCAATGATGATACTCATCAATAACAATAATATCTGGCTCAAATCCGTCTAAATGGCTTCTTTGGCGAGATATTGTTTGAACCGATCCTACAACTACATCAGAGCTAGGCTCCGCCTTCCTATCAGCCATTTCAACATCTATTTTTCTTTCTTTAATTGTTGAGCATAATGTATTATAAGCTTGATCTATTAACTCTTCCCTATGGGCTACCCATAATATTTTTTTATCTTTAATTTTACTTAAAGCAACAGATGCTACATAAGTTTTGCCGCAGCCCGTTGGAAGTATAATGGTTGCTAATTTATCATTAGAGTTAAACCAAAAATCAAATGCTTCTATGGTTTTTTCTTGATATCTTCTTTTTTCAAAGACTTTCATTTTATTTATGTCGCCATTCCTTCTATATGTCTTAATCGGCAAATATTTAAATTATTATTTTTATCTATAATATTTTTATCTAAACGATTTAACTTAGATATAATGTCTCTTTGCCTTGAATTATAACCTATCCAAAATCTAGATGGGTGATTTGGAGGGCTATCGGCTGACTCCAAAATTCCAAGATTATTCTTTATCTTACTCTTAAGATTCTCTCTATCGGCCCATTCTAATTCTTCTCTAGAAATAGTCCACCCAAAATTTTCATCTTTTAATTTTTTTTCAGATATAATTTTTGTAAATGGATAATATTCTATTGGTAAATTTTTAGTCATGTGAAAAAAAATTTGCGATACTTCTGATGCATATAAATCACCAAATAGATACAAATCAGCAGCGTCAGATATCTTATTAATTTTTCTAACAAAATTAATTTTGTTCTTGTCAAAAGACGACAACATAGTTCCGTTAAAAATATTAGAAATTGATGACGAAACCATATTTGCAAAATTATTTATTAAATATTTTTTGTAAATATAAAACTTTTTATCTTGGTCTATATTTTCAACTTTACACTCTATACCATTGATAATTTCAGAACCGCTAACCTTAATAAGCTGTATGTTATTTTCTAAACAAAAGCCACTTACGATATGCTCGGATTCAGAATCAAAAACTATATGTACAGCAATAGTTGCTATATTGGACTTCTTGCTTATTAGGGCGGCGCATGATGAATTTATTCCCCCTGATAGGGGTATAACTATATATGGAGCACCAGCTACGTTATAATTGGCTATTAGCCATGTTTTCAGATGGCTTATTATACGCTCTGCATTAACTATTGACATAGTTCAAGAATAATTACTTGACGCCCAGCCGCCGCCAACTAATATAAAACCATTGCCCCTAGATATTAGACGCTCTGCTTCGTCTTTTTTACACTCTGGACAGGTCTTTATTGGTTCTTCACTTATTTTTTGCTCTTGCTCCCAGTTATGGCCGCATGACTTGCACATATATTCGTATGTCATCTTTCTTCCTTATTTTATTTTTTAATTAATAATTGTAAAATTATATTTATAACGGCTGTCACCACGCCTAAACCGCCGCCTAACATAGCTACCTTTAGTTGCCACTTTCCTTTTATATTCTCGGCACTATCTTTATTTAATTCTTCTTTCCATTTTGAAATTTCATCAACAGATGTTTTAATATTTCTATAAAGATCTAGCTCTCTTTGTATTTTATCTAAACTTTCATCTGTATTTTTTTCTAATCTATCAAGTTCTTTCTTTAAATTAATTAAATCTTTTTCAACTAAAGCAATAGTTGTAAGTAGAGATGGTTTTCCATTTCCATCTCTAATTATACTTGAGAGCTTTTCTACATCACTGGCGACTGATTCAAATTGAGATTTTAAATTCTCATGATTTGAGCTAAAACTTTTTAATTCTGATATAAGGCTTTGCGCTAAGTCTGTTATTAACTCTAGATTTTGCCCCAAAGACTCTATGGACTCATTCGATTTTGATGGGGGCATCTAGTTCTCCAATTATTTTAGTTGTTTTATGGCAAAGATCCCTGTACTCTTTTAGCTGAGAGGTAATTCCATTACTTAGCTTCTTATTAATTTCTTTTATATTTTTATACAGACAAATAAGTTTTTCTTCTGTTTTTTCTTCAGCGTTTTCTTGATGACCCATAAATAACTCCAGCTAAATGGACAAAATTAAGGACTTGCCATATTTAATACAAGTTTATTCCTATAGGTATAGCTTTTATTATTTATCTTTTTGAGTTTTTCATTTTACGACGCATTGCCTTTTTCTTATTTCTTGATGATTTTTTATGCTTATTCATTTCGGATATTTTTTCTTTCAAGAAATCGGCAAATTCAATTAGTTCATCCCTAAACTTGCTTAGCTTTTCATCTTTATCAACAAATTCTTTTATCTCGGGATAGAACTTCTTCTCTATTCTTTTTTTCATATTTTACATATACTCCGATGGGTCATAAAACTCTGAAGAACCAGAGTCAGTTATATGGGGCTCTCTTTTAATAAGAGGAAGATGGTCTATATTATCATCCATCATTTTTTTCCATAAAAAATAAGTATTTTGTGTGTCTATAGTGGCATTGTGCGCCCCTAGCCTTTCATTCAGACCAGCCATCTTTAAAACGCTTCCAAGGTCTAGTTTTGGCTTTATTATACCTTTTCTTTTTGCATACGCTCTTGCTAACTCTTTAGAGTCTAGCCATAGGTCTGCTGGAAATTTTGCCTCTTGAGACGCCCATAATGAATGAAGGTGTCTTTTGTCAAAGTTAGCATTATGAGCAATTACGCATCTGTGTTCGGAGGTCTTTTCGTCCTCACTAAAGAATGAATCAAATATTTCTATCGCTTGCTTTTTAGATATCCCTTTTTTTAAATCTTTTATAGTTTTATTGGTTATTTTTAGGGCTTCTTCGCTCGATCTTTCCGGAAAATCTATAGCTATATCTCTGGATATTTGAATTTTATCTTCGCATCGTATTACAGATATCTGTGTAATTTCATGATGACCAACCTTTAAACCATTGGTCTCAGTATCAACAACATAATAAATAATCCCGCTCATTATATTATACTTTCAAAAATTTTTTATTAATCTAATTAAGGTAGTGCCTATATTATAAACTGTAATTTTAATTTTTTTCAATTGTGGATAAAAAAGCCTTGGACTTTCTCTAAATGGAACTGAGGTTGGGCTCACAATTATTTTTTCAATTGCTTTTTCTGGACTTTCAGCCAAAACTTGATAAGTTAGAGTTACCGGCATCATGGTCTCTAATTTTATTGTGTAATATTCTAATTTTGGTTTTTTTTGATCAGTTTTCATTTGAAAATCTTTGAAAAATATCTTGATGCAATTTTATATTTTGTTTCTATTGATGCGACCTTACTATCAGGGCTAGCATTTTCTTTAATTCCAGGCATCAGAACATTCGGATCTTTCTGTCTTTTTTTAGCAAACTCTCTAAATTCGCTGTCTTCTTTTGAAGCGGCGTCAGAAAGATACATACCTTGCTTTTTTTCTTCTTGAGTTAATT
>Ga0070749_10001664_pt1 | contig 15059 bp, 20 predicted proteins | sample VirMetDEL_Nov_18_FD_75180 | JGI IMG/M metagenome (GOLD analysis project Ga0070749, IMG submission 75180) | Aqueous microbial communities from the Delaware River and Bay under freshwater to marine salinity gradient to study organic matter... | ecosystem: Environmental > Aquatic > Marine >...
GCGTAATTGAGTAAGGAAGTGTTGACGTGAAGTTGTTCATATTTATGCCACGCTGGCGCACGATCGGGAATACGCATGTTGCATTGTGGAATGCTCGCAAACAATGGGGAAAACCTCATATGTATATTGAGTATCAACACGATCAACCGTCACCTGATGGGTACGACAATGTGACGCATAACTATGAACAAGCGCGTCAACACTTCCTGAAACAGATTGTGACGCATTCTTGGCAGTAGAGGATGATATTATCGTGCCAGAGAATGCAATTACTGATTTGGCATCAGTTGATGCCGATGTTGCTATGGGTGTCTATTGTTTACGCCAAAAGCCAAGCCACCGTTGGAATACATTTCAGCGTGTTGCTGATGGTGAGGGTATTAGTTGGACCGAGAAAGACGCATGGGCTTGTATGCGTTGGGTCAACAATAAAGAGATTGCCGAAGTTGATGGTGTTGGATTGGGCCTTACGCTCATTCATCGTCATGTCTTGGAGAAAGTGCAATTCGAGCGTCGTGGAAATGCTTGTAATGATTGGTATTTCAGCATTGACTGCCAATCACATGGGTTTTCACAAAAGGCGCATTTTGGCGTATTATGTGGGCATGTAATGGTTACTGGGACACGACATATTCTTTGGCCAGATGTCACGCAACCACATTTGCATCGTCGAGAGGAATTACCGTAATGGCATACACAACGCTTGCTAAAGTAAAAGCATTGCTTAAGATTCCAACAAGCGTTACCACAGATGACGCATTGTTACAGGATCTCATTATCCAAGCAATGACCATTATTGACGAAGAAACCGATCGTCGATTTGAAGCACCAGCTGATACAACAATGCGATTTGACGCAGTCATGTATGAGCAGTATCTGAACATGTTTCGGTCATACTATAATAACTACTATGATTATTATGACTGGCGTGTGTTGTGGTTTAATCGGTATGACTGCTGTCAGATCACACAAATTGTGAATGGCGATGGTACTATCGTTGATCCAAGTTACTATGTTACACTGCCAATTAATTCCGCAGTAATTAATCAGCCGATGTATGGTGTTCGCTTGAAACTCAATGCGCCCATTACATGGACATGGAATGATTCTCCAGATGCGTGTATTGAGGTAACTGGTCGCTGGGCATATAGCGTGACTGCTCCACAAGTTGTTGAGTATGCGACAACGTATTTGACAACGTTGTTGTATAAGCAGAAAGATAATCTTGTAGCAAGTAATATTGGTAATCCCACAACACGGCGAGATGGCCAAATATTCAGTCAGGGATATCCGGCATTCTTATCCAAGATTATTGAAAACTATCAGCGAGTGGTAATGTGACAAACTATACTGGCATTAACGAGATTATTGAGGCGATTGCTGGCACAAGTGTGCTTGGTTATACGGCAAGCTATGCTAGCACTTTGCTTGATGGTGTATCAACAGCACAACTTCCATATCGCTTTATATCGCATCGAGGCGCAGGCATGGTTGCATCTCGATACGAGCGACAAACACTGAGTGGTCGTGGGTATAATGCGGCGTGGAAAATCCCTGACATTATCTTGCTACAACCTGTAGCAGCTGGAATTGGTGTTTCTAGTATTGCGTTTGATGTCTTTAACTATATGGGCGAGTATGCGTCACTCATTCGGGACATTGCGTCACAGCATTATGTCGTAGATGATGTGGAGCAGACGAGCGGATTAGTTGAGTGGCCAGAGGGATCAGAACAATACTATGACGCATGTATCTGTATCGTTACTGTGGTAGAAAATAACTAGGAGAGTGATATGGCACAGACAACTAACTCTGTGAGTAAAGCACTTGCTCGCATTGAAATCAGCACCGATCTCACGACATGGGTCAATGTGAGTGGTAGCGCACAATCAATTGCAAGCACAGAGCAAGAGCGCAACACTGGCGATGAGCATACGCTTGATGGCGATGTGCCGTTGTCCGAGGGTGGTAAGCGCAACGCAATGGACATTGACTTCAATATCGTTTATACTGAAGTCGCTGGGGAAGCATACGAATTAGTCCGCGCCGCATTTGAAAACGCCAATACACTTGGCGCAATCTATGTACGCTGGGTGCCAAAAGGTGGAACAAGTGGTACTGCCGCCATGTATCGCACGCCGATCACAAAGGCAGCCACGTTGAAAACTTTTAAGTACCCTGATGCTGATGCAAATGGGGCTGGCCCAATCATGGGGATGTTCCGTGTGCATACTCCCCAGATTGAAAAGACATCGGCCAGCAATACTAGCGGTGGAAGTGGAACGTAGTTATGACAGATGGATCAAAGGCTAAAAAGCCAAAGTATGTGTTGAAAGTCAATGAGTTGACGTTTGCCGACATTCGATTTTTTTCCATGATGAGCAACAGCATGGTCATGGACTATGAGGTTATTGAATGGATGGATCGTCTAGTCGAGGGTGGAGTAATGCACCTGAAGCGCAGTGAATTCAACGATGTATATCGTGACATTGCACAGCAATACTACAACCTTGAAAACCCGACAGATGCTGAGGGAAAAGCCTAGAGTACCGGTTGACGGCGCACCTACATACCGGTACTGAAGATCCACCAATTGAATTGTTAGTGTTGCGGCTCTGTAGAGAGTTTCACTGCCTACCGAGTGCGCTCGAAAAAGAGCCGCTAACACTGTTATTGCCACTTATTACTACACTTGCAGTGGAGAGTAAAGTGTCATCCTTTAAGCAAGGAGTATAACGTGTCAAACGAACAATTCAAAGTAGAGTTTATTGGCGTAGATAAACTCTCAAAAATCATTGATAAAATTACGACTAATCTTATTGCACTTGACCAATTTGGCCAAAGTGCAGTGCCAACAATCAAAAAAATAAATAAAGAGCTAAATAACACTGCTGGCGCAAGTCGATATGCAACTGCATTGGGCAAAATTGCCGCAAACATGCAGAAAATATCGCAAATGCCACAGATTACTATGCCAAGTGTTGGCACACTTGCAACTGATATTGCAAATGTAAACGCATCATTACAACAAACACTGCAAACTCTGCAACAGATTAAGCAGATGCGTACTGTCAACATCAATGTTAATCAACAACAACCACGAGGCGGTAGCGGAAGTGGCGGTGGTGGCACTGGTGGTGGCAGTGGTACTGCTATGCCAAAAACACCAAAACCAGATCGTACATTTGAGCATATGTTGCACACGTTCAATTCGTTGACGTTTGCTGTTGGCACGGCAACTATTGCTTTTCAAAATTTCTATGCGCTGATTGAGCGTGGGAATGAAGTTACTCGAGCGCAGGCTACGTTACTTGCGCTTATTTCAACGCAAGCATTATCAGCACAAAAAACAACACAATTGTATTCTGATGCACTTGCAGTTGCTGTTCAAAACCAAATGAAGTTTGGTGGCACACTAGCAGAAAATGTTGATAACCTACTTAAAGTGCAACAAATGGCACGCGCATATGGCGTATCAGTACGTGAAGTTAATGATGCGTTGCAATTACTAACATTGCGTGATCCTGTACAGGGTATTCAAGGTGCAACTATTGCATTGCAAGAATTGTTGTCAGGCGATCCCATGTCGCTTCGACGACGTTTTGAGTTGCCTGCTGATGAGGTCAATGCACTAGCCAAGCAGACTGGCAATGCCTCATTACAGATTAGTGGATTGACAGAGTTGCTTCGCACTCAAGGCATTGAGGCGAGCGTACTTTCTGCACGGTTAAATAATCTTACCGCAACATACCGCAACTTCGAAGTTGCGCAAAACAATGCAACTGATGCGCTTGGCCAATGGCTTGCAATGAAAGCGCAAGGCCCAACTGATCAAATGGCTGAATCCCTTGCATATGCGTCACTTGGTTGGGCCGGAATGGCCTTTGCAACTGCCGAAGCAACGCAAGGAATTGGTACTTATTTAAGTAATATTCATCCGTTATTGGGTGCGCTTGGTCAATTTGCTGGCGAACAAGCTGCAAATATGCGATCAGGTATTGATCTCACTAATCAATTAACTGAAGAACAAAAAATTCTTTATGAGGAATATGTTCGACAGGGCATTATCCATAATGATGTTGTCAAGGCACGATTAGATGCAGAAGAGGCATTTGTCAGACTCAGCATGGCACAACAACGCCGAGCTGCGTTAGAGTCTATTGAATTAGCACGCCAACAACGTGAAGCGTTTGCCAAAATATATGCTGGTGATTTCAGTCAAGGCATTCAAGATTCAACAATGGCTACTAAGCAGTCAATTGAATCACGCAGGGTAGAGTTGCACACAATGGCAGCTGCCAAACTTGCAATGACTGATTATGATCAGGCTGTGCGTATATTTAGCATGTCGCTCAATGTATCTACAAATGATGCACGAGAGTATATTGATGCGCAAATGTTGATGAATCAGCTTACTGAAGAAGGCATTAATCAACTGTATGGCCTTGAAGAAGCGTTAAGCGATACAAGCAAAGCGTATCGTGATCTCATTGCGTCAATGATTAACTCAAATGAACAGCAACAACGCAGTTCATATCTCAATGCACTTCTTGCACAGAATATGCAGATTGTATTTGAGCAGGTTGCCAATAATAACTCTGCGCTGTATACGCTTGGATATACCGCACAGGAAACATTGTTGCCATTAAACCTACTTCTCAAAAATTCTGAATTGATTGCGCAGGCAATGGGTATCAGCAAGGAAGAAGTAGACAATCTTATTCGCAGTTTTTATAACTTGCAGAATATCGACTTTGCCAAAATTCGCAACCAGATGGATGGCATCTATCGTGCTGGCACTGAGGGATTGAACATGCTTGGTCAGGCTGATCGAGAAATGTTCCGTGCTTATCAGGGTGCTGCGAATGTTCCTGCGGCCATCAGTGAGAATGTAGACAAGGAATTAAAGAAACGCAATGGTGTGGTCAAAGATAATAATGATCGCATGATTGAGTTGAGCAAAAAAGCGCACGAAGATTTAATTGAGTTTGACAAAGAGTCATACCGCAAACGTATTCGTGAGCTTCAGGCATTTTATGCTGATATGGTAACAACGTTACAGAAAAATCAGTATGAGATGACGGCCAACGATCTTGATTTGGTTGAGGGTCGCAACAGCAAACTTGATGATAAAGAGCGTCAGCGACTGCTTGCGCGTGAAAACATCGAAGCCTATTCTCGATTGCAATTGGTCAATGCGGCCAATAAAGCGAATGAACTTGCACTTGGTGGCCAGGCAGGTTTTGCCAAGGAATACCTGAACATTGAAAAAGAGCGTATTGATGCAACTGAGCAACTGAATTGGAAGTTGCATGATACTCAAGTGCGCCTTGAGGGTGATCCGGAAGCACAACAACGTGCGCAACAAGTGTATGACAAGGCACTTGGCGAGTTGAACACATACTATGATACTCGTGTTGGATTGGCGCAGGCAGCTGCGAATCAAGAAAAGGAAGAAGAACGAGCGCAACGCAAACAGATTATCCAAGACGCAATTGATGGCGTGATGGCATTGACCGATGTTGACGAAACCAAGCGCAAGTCAATCGTTGAGGGTCTAGAGATTGCCAAAACGACTATCACTGATTTGTCAAACGTCTATGTTGATAAAATAGATGCAATGCGTGGTAGTTTGGTATTACTGGCAGCTGCAATGGCGAGCGTTAAGGAGAATGCCAGCATCCTGACTCCAGAGCAGTTGAATATGTTTAATTCACTTGGCGGTACAAACATTGGCGGTGGTGGCGGTGGTGGTGGCGATGTGTCGGTATCAACTACAACCGTGAATGTTGGTGGTATTACAGTGCAGGTTACTACACAAGCCGATCCCAATGAAATTGCTCGTGTGGTACTTGATGTGTTGCAGAAGCAACAAAATCAGCGAGGGGTGCCATAATGTACGGATCATGGTCAACATACACAGTACCACTTCAATTGAACAACACGACTGGCGCACCGTATACCACGTATGCGCTAGCAAACCTATCAAGCACTACGCTCACGCCTATTGTTGTATTATCTGATGGCAATGGCAATACGTATATGCCAAAGGCAACAAACTTCATTGATGTCTATAGTGGTGGATCGCCATTTACGATGACACAAGAATTAGTGCAACGTGGCGTTGAAGTACAAGACGATGAATTCCGTATTGCAGTATCGTGTGCAACTCGATCAGATTGTTATACGGTCATGCAATATATTCGATCTGCGTTGACATCTCAGAGTTTTGGGATGCCAGCAGTATTGCGTATCAAACGGCCAAGTGATGCTGATTATACGGAATGGTTTGTGCAATCAGCAAACATCCAAGAAGATAATACGCATCTTGGGCGTGACATTAAATCACCATTGCCAACGCTATATATGAAGATAAAGATTACTCGATCTCCATATGGGAGTAACAGCCGAGTATCATATTTTCAGGATAAGACAAATTTCTCAAACCAGACCAAATTCACGCTCTATAATGGTGAGGGAGATTTTTTCAATCTTGGCGATTTGATTAATACCGATTTGGAATTTATCCTGCCAACTGCATCAAGTTCACTTGGCCCAGTGTCACTGAATATTATTACCGATGATACGTTTTATAACACTTGTGGATATCCTACAGTGTTAAGCACAGGTACGCTTGCAGCTGGCGCAACGGGTACAATTAACACGTATACATATAACATTCAAGATATTGACACACTGGATACGCCATTGTCAGTAATCGTTGTTGCAGATGTGCAATCAAACGAAGTTGAAATGCGTGCATCAATTCAGGGATATAACACGCCATACGTGCGCACGATTGGCACACAGCTGTCGTCAAGTGGCACCATGCGCGTGTTTCAGTTGCCACCAATAGATATATCTGGCATCTATAGTGGTATGCCAAACTATGACAATAGTTTTCAGGTGCCGATTACCATATCAATCCGCAATGTCAATCGTGGATCGACTCGTACATATACAATCTATCAAGTCACAATGTTTCGCACTATGGGCGTTGTGCAAATGTTTCCAACGAATGTGTCATCAATCACGTATGCCGCAACGCCAAGCGTGCAATACCGATTGGTGTCATTCTATGACAACTTGAATCTGCCAGCGCAACCATTGCCATCACTCAAAGGCACAATTTCATCCTCAGTCAATGCAAACTTTGCATACGATAATCGTTTCCAATATTTGCAAGGAATGGAAGTCCGTGGTACGCCATTGAGGATCAAGAAGAACAATAGCATCATTTATGGCTATATCATATTCATGGGATCATCTGGCCAGATTATAACCAATGCACCAGATTTGCCAACGGCAAATATGGAATACAAATTCAGCCATCTCTACCAATCGGTGGGATCATGATAGATACCATTAATGTAACTATTCTCGATCGTGGTGCATATAGTGTTCCTGTGTATACCAACACATTCCAAGTGATGCAGGGAATCACGACATACCAGCACAGCATATCCGCGCAAGGCGGATGTGATTCTGCAACCATAAATCTGGATGTCAAACTAGAGGATGCTGTGCAATACCTTGACAGCATCTTGCGCCATGTGCGAGTGTATGACCAGTATGCACAGCAAATATGGTCAGGGTACATTAACAGAGTTACTATTGACTATGGAAGCAGTACCACAAGTATTGGCCTCGATAACTTTGCATCTCGATATGTGATGTATAACAACGACGTGGTATCAGCGACCCTGTTTGATGCGAATGTTGCATCAACATATGCTGATAAACTCCGCATTGTCACACCATATGCTACTGCGACGACGGCAGCAACACGTACCGCAGTGCTTACTCAACAACTCACGCTGTTTGGCGCACCACAGGTTGAAACTCGTACAAGCGCAGAAACACGATCAAGCCAGCGTTGCCAAGTTACTATTGAGTGCCTAGGATATTACACGATCACCAATTGGACAGCAATTACATCAGCATTCACGCCAGCTGGTGTTACTGATACTGCGAATCAAATCAATACGTGGATTACTGCATCAGTTGCAACTAATGCCTATTTTGGTATTGGCAATATCATTACAAGCACTGGCGTCAATATTGACAATACGTCTACGTGGTCAGCATACACGACATATAATCAATTGCTTGATGATGCGTATACCGCAGGCACGTCTACTGGCCAAGTGTTGTCGTATGGCGTGAATGCTGATGGCTATTACACCATGCAGATTTCAAACATCAATAACAAAGATATTCACTACGTGAAATCAGTGGGATCGTCAAAGATATACAGCCCAGCAGGGAATGAAATTCCACCAACACAAGTATTGCCAGATCGCAATATGGCTATCCAAGAGTTGAAACCGTTATACTACGTGAACAGTCCAACGGCATACCCAGGGTATTCGTACATCAATCGAGTATCATTGCAAATTGACCGCAATGGCTATCAGCTTGTATTAGAGCCGAGTGCGTTGCAAGATACGATGTATGATATTGCTATTCTGCGTAAAGGGAAACGGTTTAAGATTAGTAGCAGGTGATTATGGATTATCTGAATGTGAATGTATTTCGTGGGGAGCAATGCCGACCACAGTGGTTGTTGAATTGGGCAAACAGTAATATTCAGCATGTGGACTATGCTGATAAGAATCTGATTATTTGCTCATATACCACTTACGGCGCATTGACTGGAATTGGAAGCTTGATTCCATTTGCAATGTCAGTTGTAGATACTGACTATTTTCGCAATGATTTGAGTAAGAAGTTTTCAGTATCATCGTTATTGAATACAAAACACACATCATTATCGCACGGCATTATGGCATACTATGGACTGCTTTTGCAATATTGCGCCATAGAAGAAAACCTTGATGAACACTTGAAAGCATTCACCAAGATTTCTTCTAAACAACTACGAGTTAATCAACGTGGTAGTGCAGTAACGTTTACCGATCTTGCGTCAAAAATCCAAACTTCATCAACCTATCTGTCTGACATCCACCGTGTTCTTCAATCCATTCGTCAGCATTACATTCCGTGAATATAATTTCTACCATGCCACCACTGACGATCTGACATCGAATAGCACATACCATAACAATATACGAGTCATCAATGCGTAGTCCATCGCAGATAGCATCCTGCATTACTTTTAGGATGTTATCCAGATCACGTTTTCGTTTATCCGGTGGATAGACGTAGACAAACATTTGGAATGGCATTGGAACATCACCAAAGTGTTGCCGCGCATTAGCCACGAGTAGCGACACATTTGTTTTATATATCGCTACATCTGGCTTTAAGACCCTTCTTCCGTGAACATTGTGATAGGCGTGATTAATGCTCGGCGGATATGGGAGTTCAATTCCCCATCGAGAAAATGATTTGCTGTGAAATCGACGACGCTGATTTTTAGACTGCCATGAGTCTTGTTGTTCGCCTTTGCCCATTGTTCAACCTCTGCTCTGTTGAATACGTGGCCAATACCATGGATGTTCATGAGTGGTACTGGGAAATCCAATTTTCTCATCCAGTATGCTACCACAGAGCTGTATACGCCAAACGCCTCACACACCTTATTGCGTGTCGTAAGATTTTCTTCAATACGATTGAGTGACTGACGAATCATATCCCACACACGATTCTTTTTTGGTGTGTTCTGGATAGTCACTGATAACGCAAACCCATTATCCATTAGCTTCTGAATCTCATCAATCTTGAAGTAGTGGTTACGATTACGAATAAGCACTGGATTTACACCTACTCGACGAAGATAGATATTCAGGTTACTGCGAACCATACCAATCTGTTCTGCCAAATCAGCCAGCGAAATAATTGAGAGATCGGCATTCTTCGTGCGACTCAACTTCAGTTGAACAGATGCCACACTGCGATTCATGAGTTTTGCAATCTGCGCAGCAGTCAACCCACGCTCTTGCCAGTCAACGATTTGCAATACATCGTCATCAGACCATCTATTTGCCATTCTGCGCCTCCATAATCTTATTACCTATCCAATGTGCCACTGGCACGCTTACAGCGTTTCCTAGTTGTTTGTAGCGGTGCGTATCAACTTGATCACCAGTCCATCCATCAGGAAATCCTTGCAGACGTTCGCATTCAGTTGGTGTGAGTCGGCGCACGCCAATACACGGAACATTATTTCCCCCAGTTCCCATTCGTGACATTAATGTTGGCGTAATTTGTTGATCGGTACATATTCGTGTTGGATTATCGGTATGACTCATTTCCCACAATATGTGTTCTGTTGGCGCAATTGCCAATGGAACATTGATGTTTCCACTTCCAGACATGAGTGACTGTTTTTGCTCGGCACGTAATGTTGGAGATATATCTGGAATTGCAATAAGTTGGTCGTCTTTTTTAGTGGCAGATATTGTGAAAGCTTTTTTGCTTTCAAGATATCCTTGCCCACCTGATTGAGTATTCTTACCACCTCGCACTCCAGACGCATTACCACCAGTCACTCGCATTTTCCATGCTACTGCATGTCTATCCATTGAAGTCAGTGTATAAGATATATTTTCTTGCGATATGCCAGTGCCAGTCATTTCGCACTTGTTTCGATCAATGATATTTCCTTGAATAGAAAATGGAATCATTGTTTCTGATTCGTAATCTCCTCTCCAGCCATGGCCCATAAGGCACTTCGAAGTGGCTCTGGTATCGTTTTGTTTCTGGCGTTTGCTCGACGAATTATCCCAGCGCACGCTTTCTGGCTCAAGAAGTAACGTGCATCCACGTTTATCTCCAAAACTTGCGATAATAAACACTCGTTTGCGTCTTTGGGCAAGTCCAAAGCCCTGACTGTCAAGCACTCTCCATCCCACGCCATACCCGCGGTTTGCCAACCATTGAATGATGGTGGCAAGATCTCTTCCGTTGTCGCTAGAGAATAAACCTGGCACGTTTTCAATGACGACCCACTTGGGCTGAGTTTCATCAATAATTCGCGCAAACTCAAACCAGAGTCCAGATCGTTCGCCATCGAGTCCACGTCGTTTCCCTGCAACGCTAATGTCTTGGCAGGGAAATCCTCCGCAAACAACATCAACTGTTCCTCGCTCATAATGTACCTCTTTCACATCTGTATGTAATGTGGCATTTGGGAAATGTCGTTGCAATATCTTTTGTGCATGTTTATCTATCTCGCACATGCCAATTATTTCCATGCCTGCACGCTCAAAACCTAAATCAAATCCACCAATACCAGAGAATAGTGATAGCACTTTCATGGCTAATCCTTTCGTAACAACTGACGATATGATTGCAGTGGCAACCAAAGCCGTGTTGACTGGTTAATACGATCGGCAATACGCTCATCCATGATTGTTGGCAAATCAACGGGATCAATGTTGCTGGTATAGAGCGTCTTTTTCTTCATGCGACCATCAATGATGCGCAAGATACAACTACGAATAAAATCAGATTGTTCTGACTCGGCACCAATGTCGTCAATGATGAGTATGTCAGCATTAATCATTGACTCAATAACCTGCTCAACACGCTTGTCTTTGATTGCAGCCATCAACTCACCTACCAGATTGAGGATGGCACGATACTCAACGCTGTGCCCCATCTCGGCAAACCGAATACCCCATGCTCGGGCAAGATGTGATTTACCACAACCGACAAGACCCCAGAGATAGTAGCTTTTGCCATTGCTGATCTCGTCATTGGCCAACGTCGTGAAAGCCTTTGTTAGCATACGCTTCTGGATATCTATGCTGATAGCAACACCACCTGCGTTGAATGGTGCAAGTTTACGGTCAACATCAAACGTATCAAACGTATCTTCAGAAAATGCCTGAAGCGCATGGCGCAATGTGTGACCAGCACCATTGCACGAACAGCGTTGTAACTGGCGATATCGGAAATCCATGGGATCAACGTCAAGCATGTACCATCCAGCACCATCACACTTGCATCCATTTATCCATGGCTTGGTCCGATTCAGCGTGATTACTTTGCGCTTCTTAGCACGATTCTGGTAGTAGTCTTTCCAGTACGCCTTTGATGCTTCGTATACTTCATGACCAGTCATGTTCGGCATAACGACTCCAATTTCTTCAAGCGGTGTTTTCTCGATCGTACTCGGCAATGGTTTGTGCCATGCGCTCGTTACGGCGTTGTTCCTGTACATCGCCACGTTGTCGTTGTCGTGCTGGTAGTCGCTCATTCTGCTTCCATCCATTCTTGTATACTTCTAGACATCCTGATACATTGCCTGGTCGAAATCCCTTGCCGATCCACTCAGTACATATTTGCTCCCATCGCTCAAGATTCGTTACCTGACTCATCACGGTGTCACGCAATGCGATTGGCGTGTTGAGTCGATGTATCGCACGAAAGATTGTCAGCGCAGTACGCTCGGCGTTGGCAGGTGCAACCTGCTTCGGCTTGCGTTTCCGTACAACATCGTCAGATGTTGTAGTACTTTCTTTCTTTTCTTTATATATTGGAAATTTTTTCAATACTTTTGTAGAAGTTTCTTCTATAGCAATTTCTTCTATAGAAGTTTTTTCTATAGCAGAATCTTCTACAATCGTATAGAGCATTCCTTTGGCAGTCTGTGTAATCGTTACTAATCCAAGCTCACGAATGCGCTTGATACTATCAGAGAGTTGACGTATCGTACTACCAGTGTGCTTTGCCATGACTGACAGGGAGATGATTGCGCTTGTCTTATTCCATCCAAGCGTACATCGGTATACCACAGCAAGCACTTTGGCTTCTGTGCCAGATAGCTGCGGTAGGATGTCAAAGTATGACTGTGGTATACGAGTGTACTGCATTGTTTAACTCCGATGATAGTAGTACCAGTAAAGCGCAGTGCGTATCGCCTTGGCAATACTCCACCTGCGAGCAAGCGCGTAAGCACGGATCGTGTAGTAGTCATCCTCAGTGAAGTATGCACCGAGTTGCTGGTAGTTGCGCCGGTACGGTGCTGGCACGATTGGCGCATGTTCGGCAACCCATGTGTCAACCGCAGTCCGAATAGCCTGTGATATATTCCCACTCGATACTACTTCATTATACACATAACTATCAACTGTGACATTGATTGTGGTACTGCCGATCACGTCTTTGTATTTATTCTTCATTCATCCTCCAAGTGGGCAGAGTTATCCCTGCCCACATTCTATATACTGGCTATATTTTAAGATGCTTAAGAAGTTCCTTGATGTTGATGTCGAGGTTGATATACGCATCATGCGTGTCATTTACACGCACACCAGTGCTATTGAGTGACATCCCCATCTCAGCAATTGCCATGGCTATCAGTTGCTTCTGGTGTTTTTGATGCGAATCAGTTTGTGCAAAACCTACATGGGAAAGCGCACTCACAAACGTTGCAGTGTTTCCATCTTGGCATCAACGTTTGCCATCTCGTCTATTTGCAACTTCATACAGCGACGAGCTTGTTCAATGCTTGCGACCAACTTGCGTGCAATTTGTTTCTCATCCATTGTTCTTGATTTCCTCTGAAATATACTTGCCAAGTTGGACCAACTCTGGCTCTGACAAATCATTGATGTTGTCATAGAACAGAGAAAGCAAAGGATGATTCAAATTCAAAGCCATTTCCTCGGCCTGCTTCACCAAAGCCACGATCCGCGCCACCATGCGGTCGTTGAGATTCTCGCGCGTAACTTGAGGCCGAGTAGTGGTATCGCGCGTAACTTGAGGCCGAGTAGATTCAGCCACGGCATCTTGGAGCTTCTCCATGGCGATTTCACGCCGCATGGCTTCTTCCACTTCCTCTCGGCTCGCCACGCTGTATCCCATGGTCTTGTCGGCAGTCCATCCCAGAAACGCCAGGCATCGACCAATGGCACTGGTTTCGCAATCCTCAATGGGATTGGTCGCACGCGCGCCAGCACCAGGCAATCCCAGCATGAATGTGGCTGTGGCTGTGGCGTGCTTCTCATTGCGCAACCAGATAGTCGCACGAATATATCCCATCTTATCAGTCATCATGACTGGCGCAGTGGTTTCGATGCGTGCGATCTCTGGCGATGCGTCGTGGATGCGCTGTGCCACGCTGACGTAGTTGTCGAGTCGTCGATTGTTGTTGGTCATGCTATTCTCCGTATAATCTAGCTGCATACTGTTGCATCATGGTGTCGTGTGGATTGGTGAATTGAATGATATACCGCTCATTGCCATCAGAATTGCTGTTTAGCAATTCGTCTATCCAATGTAGCACATCGTCTATTGATCCCCAGTGTGTTAGTGTGACTGCGCCACCATCAAACTGGTAAAAGCCAAGACAGCGATTATTGCCAGCCTGGAATGTGATTGCCACAGTGGTCAATGCGCCATGACAGAATGTGTCAGCACGCCAGCCAACACGCTCTACATGAAAGATGTGATCACCAGGAAACACTGTGCGCTCAAACTTTACGTGCATGATTGCTCCATCGTGTGGCGTGCCAGCATCATGCCAGCACGCCACACAGTACTACTACGGTAATGCGGTATACTCGGTCAATTCCTTTGTGGCATTCATGATGTGCATCTCTGCTTCGGCATTGCGGTTGATTGCTTTGCCTTCGCTGACCATGAATGCGGTACGCTTCGCAGCAAGACCCAGTCGCACTTCGGTATCTATCTGGTCTACCAGCTCGCTGTGCCCACAGCTGATTGGCGCACGGATGCTGTCATACTTGGTGATCAGCGCATCGAGTAAATCCAGTGTGATGGCATCTGGGAACATCTTGATTACTTCGAGCGTGTTGGCAGTCCACGTCATGCGGTCGCATTCTGGTGTGATGATTGGCGTAGGGATCGGCGTTGATGCTGACGTGACTGTTGGCGTGCCTGGTAGCACGGTCGTGGTCGTGGTCGTTGTTGGCTTGACGCACATGCCCAGCAATGCACACGCTGATACCAGAATGACAATCCCAAATGCCTTGTTGATACGCATACTTACTTGACTCCCTTGATAAGCACATATGGCTCAGTGATTGACTCTTTGCGTGCGTCACTCAATTGTGTGGCGAATTCCATATAACCTTTGCTGACGAGTAATGACAGCAACGAGTCACAAAGCTTTGGGTCATACGATA
>Ga0070749_10001666_pt1 | contig 15049 bp, 28 predicted proteins | sample VirMetDEL_Nov_18_FD_75180 | JGI IMG/M metagenome (GOLD analysis project Ga0070749, IMG submission 75180) | Aqueous microbial communities from the Delaware River and Bay under freshwater to marine salinity gradient to study organic matter... | ecosystem: Environmental > Aquatic > Marine >...
TCATGAATACTACTATGGATGATGTAATGAAATGTTTCAAGATTGATTTCAAAGGAATGTAATATAGTTGCAGAAAAAAATAACATAGTAATGTTTATATACTTGAACATAGAGGCATATATGGAGAGAGATACAATGAATATGTTTGCATTAGAATACCACGAATATGATAAATTTACAGGGATGCCATGCCCTATGAGGTCGGCCAAAAGTTATTGCGATAAGCACATGAAGATACTTGTCGAGGTTTACCAAATGGCGGGGTCGGCTTGCATCAGACATGGTGCTACACCGGACATGATGCCACTTAATTCATCCGGCAATCCGCTACGGGGAGGTTATGCACATCACCCGATGACCAAGTGGATAGGAGAATCAAGAAGCAATTACATTTGGGCTATGTATCACGGTGCTACAATAGCGGAGGAATACTTTAAGCGATATAATAAAACGCATTTCTGTGAACAAAAAATCGAAGAGTTATTTGAGTTAGCATATCTGATTCCCGAAGGCGAGTTGACCCCAATGCCACGATGTTTCAATCAAAGCAAAGGTGAGAATCTTGACTTACTTGATGAAGATAAGTGGCCTTGTGTTGTCGAGGCAACGAGGGAGTTTTACTTTAGAGATAAAAGAAAGTTTGCCGTGTGGGGTAAAGGGCGACCTGCCCCTGCTTGGTGGATGCAAAAAATACTCGCTGAAAAGTTAAGGGGTGAAGAACAATGATTGAAGCATGGGAAGAAGAACAGATGAGCAACTTAGGTTGCGAAAGTGTAAGTGATTTGATTGCCGAGGTCAAGCGGTTGCGTAAAGCAAGTGAGTTCATTCAAAAGGTAGTCGAGGAATGGGGTAAGCCTAACCAATGCAACCAAGCATTCGGCAAAGATGTAAGGCACTTGATGTTGGTATATGGACTAATTAATTACAACGAAGAAACAAGAAGATATGAGGTGAAAGTTGAATGAAAATGAGCGATAGAACATATTTGTATACGATAGCAGAAGATAATACGATTGAATGGTATGCCGGACTCGGTTCGCCATACAAGATTTCGGGATTCAGTGGTGACAAAAGAAGTATGCCAAAAACACAAATCCAATCTATCAAAGAAAGTCTTGAAACTTTTACGGGTAAAGTATGGCATGAAATCAACGGACAAATGTTTGAACAAATCTATGATGTGTGTCAATGTTGTGGTTTGACATGGACTGATGGTTGCGTTGCGTTTGCATCATCAGCAGAAGTCCCGTTGAAGGCTACTCCAATTACAAGTGTTTTTAGGGATAAACTAATCTTTAGAAAATCCGATGTGAAACTACTCATCAGCAAAGCGATACTAAACCGTTCACGATGCAAAGAATGTAATGCTTCGTTCTGTGGCAAAGAAGGTTGTTCATTACCGAAGAGAGGTAAGAGGTCGAATTTGTGTGGCGATTGTTACAAACCATCATGGCAAAGGTAAGATATATAAGTAAGGACTACTACGGATAAATGAGGCGGATAAGATGACTGACGACAAAGATTATCTTTACGGAGTAAAATACAAAGTAAAGACATTACAAGAAGAAATTAACGAAAAAATAAAAGAAATAGAGTATCAGAAAAAATACATGGAGGTTGCAGGTTGTGGCCGAAGAGATTTGATGACTCTTATGGTTTTAGAAAACGAGTTAGAGGCACTGTATGATATGGAGGGTGAAGAAGATGAGTAGGTGGTATTTAGGCGACCCTTGCTATGTGATACCCGATGCAGAATGGCATGATTTCTGTGAAAAAACATATGATGAAAATAATACAAAGGATTGTCGAGGCCACATGGATTCAATCATAAATTGGAAAGGTCAAACAATTACTATTTGGTCTAACGGTGGGGATGGGTCATGGCAATTCGATGCGTTAAGAGATATTAACGGAAATAATACTTTTTTTGTCGATGCAGGTATTTTCTGTGTGATAGATTTAGATAACTTAGATGAAATCCGCTATGATGATATAGACAGATTAGGTTTGATATTCGATAAAGAGCCGGATTTGTATGTCGAGGATGGCGTTGTCTATGTCAACGATAAACATGATGATTCAGTTGTCGAATGTTGTTCATGTGGTGAATTGGTAATGGAATGTGATTTGATAGAATGCCAATGTTGTTGGGATGAACAATGTTATCAATGCTTTGAATGTCGTTGCGAGGAAGAGTAATTGGGGTCTTTAAATAGGTTGGTGGATTAGATATGAAAGTTAGGAGTCGGATAGACATAACTTGTTTGAAGTGCGATAGCCAGCGATTTGCAGTATGGCTTGACCGCATCAAACCGCAGAACAAAATGACACTTAGATGTTGTAATTGTAACGAAAAAATAATATTTGTTGTGGGGAAAAATCATGGGGAAAATTAGGCACATTAGATTAAGGCGAAGAATAGTTTCTATTCTAAAATCATTCGATGGAGATAATTTACCAACGGCTCACGCGTTATTAGATTTACTTCTTGAATCGGGTATGTCACCAAAAATGATAGGCAACCCAAACCGCATAGCACAACTATGTTGTAAAACCAAAGGAATAGGCAGTGTAACCATCAAGACTAAAAATTGTGGGGGAGATAGTTATACGGCAGACGCATATTACCTTGAAAGCGAGGAAGCCTTCAATGAATGGGTTGACTCTAAACTCGGTGGTTAAATGCGTTTAGGTTCATGGTTATTTACGAAATCAAATTTGTTATCAGTTGAAGCATATTATCCTTTTACCAAAAAAGGAAAAGGATTAGCGTATCAACCATTTATCATATTCAATTCTCCAAGTGGCACTATCTATCTTTACGGTAAAAGAAATCTTTGGTCTTTGCTCGATGCGTTGTTTCCGAATGACCCGTTGCCAAGACGACAATTGAATCAAGACTTACAAGATAGTATTAGGGGTAAAATAATACTAAACGATTTACTACAAGACCCCGATGTTTGGCCGGACTTGAGATTGCAAGTTAAACAGGGTGGTTGGGTAAATCCTTTCAGTAGTTTTGAGGGTAATGTAAGCGATAAAAATGATGTGACTTACATCATGTCAGCAAGTGCGTCATCATCAGAATCAGACATTACGCCTAACTTGATGTTATTAGAGAAGGCATTTAAACATTCATATTGCATTCCGTTTACGATTACAACCAAGACGGCACTAAAAACGATACCAGCCGTAATAATACCGCTAAAACTAAAATCAAATTACAAGGTAATAGTCACGGATGAAATCGGTGGCGACCATATTGTTTTTTCCATAATAGAAGAAAACGGTTCTAATTTCAGACCGAAACAGGCTTCTGTTTTCAAATCAAACGAGATAACTTTAATCGAAAAAGAAATCAAAGACCGATTGAAAGAATTAGATACAATCAATTTTGATTTCCCGTTAAACAGACCACTTGATGCGGGGATGAAGTGGTATGAAATGGATTACTTAGAATACAAAAGGTTTCTTTCATGCAAAGATTATTCCCAATGGCGGTTAAAATACGCTAATTAATAAAACCATCTTTATCTCTTAAGTTATAATGGGAACAATACTCACAAACCCAAGCATACCTTACCTTATTTTCAGACATAAGGACATGGATTTTAGTTATATCCTCATCATAGCCTACGGGCGTGTGGCATTCTTTACACCCTCTTATATGCCAAGACATTGTTCGCATAAATTACCCATATTACTTTTGCACTTAAAGGTGGCGAGTAAAATGAATTAATTTGAAAAATTAAGTATTTACTGAAAGAATTTTTAGGCTCTTAGTCCATCGGTTTTAGGTAATTCTTGAATTAATTCATAGAGGTTTTTCTTAGGGTTTCTATTCCTAATTACTACTTTTTTCTAATATGTCTATGAAACAATTCAACAATTAGGAAAACAGGCTTTCAGTCAATTGAAAAAATTCTTTCAGTAAAATACCAAATTATTGAAAGAATACTATTATATGCCGTGTCCGATGAGGTAAGGTTATGGGCGGTGCGGTGACAAGAGCATTAACGGCTGAAAGAATTTGGTCTTTGTTGATGGCCGAAGGTGCTATGGCGACAGACGACATTTACGCATGGTATCGTCAAGAATATGGCAACGGTCACAAATGCGGAATAACTACACAAAGACAAATGACTTTGATAATCAAGGGTTGTGGTATGATGAGAAAAATAGGTTGGAGGCACAACAAACATGGGTTCATCAACAGTGATGTTCCGGCTTCTATGCTACAATCATTTGGATTCCCCGTCACAGGCTCTTGTAGCGTGTGGGAGGCCAAAACTATTGACGAGATAATAAAACCATACCTTGAAGGAAAACATACGCTTAGACGGCTCGACAGGATGCCTAAATTCATCCGTAAAATCGTTGAGGAAAAAAAGGGTGATAATTGTGCATGAAAGATTTAATTCGATAGATTTGTTTTGGAAACAACCTAAGAGTAGTTTTAGGCCAAAAATATGTTATGTGTATGTTCAAGGAGAATACGGTTTCATTCCATACATAGCAGGTTCAAGTGTCGAAGGGGGTAAAAGCCCCACTGTTGAAATCATGAGTCCAAACATGAGCGTTGACCCGTTCAATCGTATGCCTAATCATGTTCCGCCAAATTGGACTATAACACAAGTTTCCCCTAATACAGTATTTCTAAATCTTACAAACTTTTTTCCGATAAAACTAATGCCCGATGCAAATCCCGATGCTTGGATGAAAAGTTATCCAGCCATGATAGATGTTCTTTTATTCCTAAAAGAAAATGGATGCACTAAGTTAAACTTCCTAACTTCTATGAATATGAGCGAGGCCACAGAACAAAGTGATTTATTCGTGTATGATTTGAAATTAGACATTAGACCGGAGAATCCGTTATTGCTAACTATGCCAGCGTGGGCTATGCCTTTAATGTGGCATAAGATGGGGCTTCATGCGTGTATTGTTTGTTGTCAACAAGACGAAGGACAATACATAGACGAAGATGCGTATACTCTATTAGAAGAGTATCTTATTGCGGGTGGGCTACCTTATGACAAAGTTCATAGGGATAGACTGATGCAGGTGTTAATGTCGGTGCGTGAGAATGTCGAAACGATATTCTCCGACTTTGATGTGTTTGATGACGAAGGAGGCGAATTGGTTTGAATACAATTATCGAAAAAATAATACAGTTTACAAGAGATAATCACTATGTTGATGTTGAAGATAAAGTTCCCCTGTTTGCTTGTAGCGTTGGCGCGCATATTTTTAACGCAATAAACAAATGTAGCCGATGCGATTTCGACCCTGCTACTTCTCATGGTGATGCTTTCACTATTCCTAATTGTCCGTTGCGACATAGCAACGCGCCAATCTATACGCCTATGTCACAAATCGGTGATACAAGAATCCACATACTAATGAGAGGTGTAAAAGGTTCCGGTAAAAGTATGTTGATTAATATGTTTCTCAACGAGGGAACGGGGCTTCTGTATACGAATGATGCTTTTCATAATGGTATGGGCTTTAGAACGATGCTCGGCCCGAATAGCGTGACAGAAGCGGGTATGTTTGGTTCAGTCGATGACGAGGGTGATATTGTAGGGCGACCATTAGCGCGTGAAATGTGTGGTGGATTCTTAGGTTTTGAAGAATCATCAAGCCTTACTGATGCAAACAAAAAAGACCACAGTATTGACATGAAGAATCAATTACTAACTTCTCTTGATAATGGTCGTGTTCAGAAGATGATGCGTAACGGTTGGGTAAATTACAATACCCGTTATACTTTGTGGGGTGGCACACAACCTGCGCGCTTAGAAATGGAGTCCGGTCTTGATAGGAGATTCTTCATTATTGACATTGATATGTCACCGGAAAAAGAAGCACTGTTCAAGAAGGCTCAACACAAACAAACAAACATGACAAGAGAAGAAAGGTTGATGCTCGCTGATGATGCTATTTACATTCGTAATTGGTTCAACACAAGAATGCTTGAAGCAATCTTGAATCCACCGACAGGAGTTATTTTTTCCGATGAATTAGGTGCGTGGCTTGACAGGGATGACATTCGTTCTTACGAATCTGATTTGTTTAGGCGGTTGGCTATCGGTTATGCTATGCTTACTGATGAATGGGTTGGTGGTAAAACTTTAACCATTAATTTAGATGAGAGTTTGTTGGCACTTCTTGAATCTTCACTGATGATGAGAAGGTCGGTTATGGACACAGATGTTAGACTCATCAAGGATTCGTTTTGGATGCAAGACATTAAGAAATCTGTATTGCTCAAGGAAATATCGAGTATCATTACTAAGGGCGATTATGTTTCCGCTAAAAGATGGATTGATGAAAACCTTGAGCCTCAACATTGGTATGCCGAATACACACCGAAGGGTGATGGGAGAAGAGGTCGAAAGGGTGTCATGTGTCGTATCGGCCCACTAACCGACCCACAACAAGTTAAGATGAAATGGGGTGTTGAACAATGAAGTCCGAGAGAGAAATACAAGAACGGTTGGCTCGCACTAATAGCGCGATTGAAATTGAATTATTGATGTGGGTTTTAGAATCAACCGATTGTCCGTTATGCGGAATGGCGAACCGAAGAGAAATAGAGTTAGGGGTAAACAAACAAGAGATTACCCCATCATTTTTAGAGGAAAAGTATTCGTGGTCGGAAGGAACGGTGATGAATCACATGGATGAACATATCGAGTTTGACCCCAAAGAAGCACATCACATAGAGAAGTTGCGTGGTGAATCCATCAATACTCTTGACATGGCACAGGATATTGTAGGTCGATTGATTGGGTGGATTGATGAGTTAGAACAACACAAGGATGAAGTCGGTGGTATCACTTCTGAATGGGTTGCTGATGCAACGAAATTAGTAGCACAAGCAAATACTTCTCTCCGTCTTGTCGGACAACTCAAGAAGGAAATCGGTGTTGACTCTCAATTACTTTTAGCGCAAGCACAAATGGATAATGTGATGGGTGTTCTTGTCAACACATTGGCTGAACAACCACATTTACTTGACAAGGTTGAATTACAATTAGCGTCATTGAAGCCACCATCCCATATACAAGATGTTGATTTTGAGGTAATAGAATGAGTAAGGAATGGAGAAGTGCGAGCGTCAAAACATTATGGCGAAGGCCGATTCAGAAACATGAATATGGTCGGCTTGTTGAAGCCATGATTGAAGATGGACTTGATGCCGAGATTACTGAAAAGGGTATTGTTTTTTCCTTAAAAGGATATGAAGTAAGTTTAAGAGCCGTGTCTAACGCATGGGGTATTAGTTACAACCAAAGTAAGAGGCTCAAGGAGTATATCTTTGCGAATGGTTGGCGGGTAGTGAAGGCATGGGAGTAGTGATTTTAACTGCTGATGAGCGTCATTATAAGACGGGCGATTACATAGAATCGAAAGATATTCAATACAGTCCGATTAAACCAAACACTACCTACATTGTTCACTTGAACAGTATTAAGGAAAAAGAAATCGAAAGGTGGTTAGATGTTGTTTCCTATCGTTTGGTATTTGTCGTTGAAACCCTTCCGAGAATTTCTGAAAAGATTAAGGAAAAAATAATTATTGACAAATCACTTATGCAACCCAAACAATCTTTCAAGCGAGAGGTTGATGCTATGTTCAGATGGGGTGATAGAAATAGGGTAAAACAAATGGTCGATAAGGTTCCGATTCCGTTAGCCATATCTTTTTTACGGGAAAACAGAATTGATGACATTCGACTTTGGCGTTTGCTCGCTGATACTACATTTGTTTTGCCGGAAATGTATTCAAAGGCTTTGTTGACATACGGAGTAAAACCAATCAATGCTCAAACCAAGTGGCCTAAGAAGAAAAAGAAAGAAGTTGAGCGACCAAGTAATTTTAGAGAGAGCGACATTTATTGGGAACAATTAGTTAGTGTTTCCGCAAAAATAAGAAACGAAATTAGAGAAGCAGACGAAATCCCTCACACGGTAAAAAAAACTATGGAGAGGATTTTAGATTGGATATAATAATATTTTTAGGGTTTTTATTATTTATTTATTTGTGTGGTTCGGCCAAAGAGATATATGATGAACAAGTGAATTATTTAATCACTAAACAAATGCTTGAGGGGTTGAGTAAAAACAAAGGTATCAAACAAACGATAGAAGATAATCCCGAAGATATTCCTATTGAATGGTTTATGTGGTCTGACTTATGAAAGGTTCGGGGTAGTTTAATAGGTAAAGTAATTACCCGTTATCATGAGCGCAACTAATCGGAGAGTAAGACGAGCGATACTCGACATTCTTTACCATCAAGGGCCACTGACGAGAAACGAAGTAGCAACGGCTCTATCTAACGAAAAGGGTTCATCTTCTGTTCCTTCTCCGCACAGTTTGTCGGCACTATTGCGTAAATCTCACAGTGTTATTATTGTCGGAAAAAAAACAGTGGAGAATATGCAGGGAGAGCGAGTTAAACATTTGATGTATGATATTGACCGTGATGTGGTTCATAACTTCGATGAGTTGATTCATATTCGTGAACCATCAACTATGACCCCAAAAGAAAAGGCAAAGGCTGACAAATGCCTGTCTTGTGGTCGAACAAGAATCAAACCCGAAGGATTAGATGAATGTTTGACTTGTATTCGATATTCTTGATAGTCGCGGATTATACCCTAACCGATATATTTATATACCCCCTCGTAGTAGTATATATTGAGAGAAATGGAGAGAGCGCAGACTGTAACCCATGTTGAGTATGAATGCCTTGATTGGATATTGCACAACATAGATATGAGCGAATTGCATGAAGTAATGGCGACTGATGAAGTTAGTAAGAAACGGTTTGAAACCGGAATTACTAATGTCGCTAAACTAATTAGCAACCTCGCTGATAGAAGGAAACACAGGTTGCCTAAGACCCATTCCGATTACAAACAAAAGGAGGACAAATAATGACAGTGAAAAGATGCCCGTATAGCGTGGGTGATAAGATTAATTATCACGACATGACTACTATGGTGAATAAGAAGTTAGTGCCGATGTGCGGTGGCTTTGAGGTTGAAGAAATAAACAGATTGAATATGAAAAGCGGAGGCTACATAGTTTCCCTTAGAGGACTAAGAGCCATTGAAGGTGAACAAGTCAAAGCAAGTTTCACTTTGTTTTTCCCTAAGTTTAGAAACAGGGCGAGGCGAGCCTATGTATCTTCGTTTAGGTATTGGGTTGGGGATATGAACAAGGTTGCTAAACAAGTTAATAACCCCTCTCGGAAACAAAGCAAACAGTCGGAAACTGTTTCGATTGCTAAGAAGGTTGTGTTGGATAACGGTCATAGAAAGCGAATGGTGTTGGCTGATTTTTTGGAGGATTAAAAATGGCAAAAAAGATACAGTGTAATAATATGTCGTGTAGGGTTGACAAATTCTATATCGGTGATTGGTCGGGATATGAATACGAAGAGTCAACCGCATGGTCGGCATTAGAACCTAATTGGTGTCCGGCTTGTAGTGAAGAAGGAGAGATTATTGATGATTGAAATACTTGATGATTTGAAATACATGAACAGACTAAATTATGTCGAGTTTAAGGAATTGTTATTCTCGACTTCGATTGATGATTATGTTCAAGGGAAATGGGTTCAGTTTCTCAAAAGTCCACTTCACTTCTATTGGGGTTGTTCAAGCGATAAAATAGAATTAGTGCAAAAGTATATTGCTCGATGCAAACAGGGGTTGGTCTGATGCGTGATTTGCTTAATGTTGACGATATTCCTATTTGTTGCGGAAAAGAAATGGAGTTATACGATGGTGTGTTTCATTGTGATTGTGGCGAAGGACTATCTTTAGACACATGGCTTGAAGATGGTCGTTCTGATAGGAGGGATGATTAGATGATTAGAAAAATTTACGGTAAATTTATTCAGTGGATGGTTACTAATGTTCTTCCCGACTGTATTTGTTGTCAAAACAAAGGGGCAACTTGTTCATGGGGTTCAGACCCTATTTGCCGAGAATGTTATACTTCTATTCTTGAAGTTGAAATGAATGAATATGTCGATAACGAAAGGTGGATGCTACAATGAGGCCGATGGTGAACAGAAGGGTTGAATGTAGTAATACAAATTGTAGGACTTTGATTTCATCTTGTGACGGTCGAAGGATGACAAGGTGTGCTAAGTGTGTTAGATTAGGGGTGAAAGTATGAATTTGGATTTGAGTGATATTGCGAGATTGACAATAGTATACGGTGACGGTTCAATGGCGATTATGATTCGACAAAAAGACGGCACATTTTCTTATGAACGGAGGAATAGAAAATGACAGGGGTTTGGGCTACAAAACACAGGCCGATTAGTTTAACGGGTATTGTAGGACAAGATTCTCTTGTTGCCGAATTGATGGCTATTGTCACTGATGATGCACCTATGCAACATTACCTATTCTATTCTCCCGAAGCGGGAACGGGTAAGACTTCTGTTGCTTATGCTTTGGCTAAGGACTTGGGTTATCAGTTAATCGTTTTCAATGCTTATTCTAAGAAGCAAAGAGGTATCGAGTTTGTTGAAGAACAGATTATACCATTAGTTAGAAGTGGCGTAAAAGAAAGGATATTCCTATTAGACGAAGCCGACCAACTAACTGATTCAGCACAGTCGGCATTGAAGGGTGTGATTGAGAATGCAAGTGGTTACTTTATCCTTACTTGTAATAGACTACCGAAGGTTTCTCGCTGGTTACAATCACGATGCCAAGTTAGAACATTTGAGCCTATCACCGTCAAGGATATGACGACTCGATTAATTCATATTGCATCTTTAGAAGGTATGGCTGACAAAATAACTTCACAAATGATTGATGTTATAATCAAAAAACACAAGGGCGATTTGAGGAATGCTATCGGTGCGCTTCAAACTGCTTGTAGTTTACCGGAAAAAGAAGCGCAATCATTTGTTGATAGTTTGACTACACCTAACATTGATTGTAACAAACTATTACAGATTTGTTTTAGGGATAAAAGTATTGAGGATGCTATCAAACTATTGCGTGGTGATGTTCGTCAACAAATCAGAAATGTATTTTCCTATGCGGTTGAGTCAACCGCTAACCCATCTTCTAAGATGGTTGTAATTGAATCCGCAATCATATCCGAAAGGGATTTGATAAGCGGTGTCGATGAGGAAATTGTGAGATACAATTTCATCAGAATGTTAGTCAATGGGGGTAAATAGGTATCTTTATATCCCCCCCTTGATACCCACAAAATACCGGAGATGGTTAAATGACATATGAAGAGATGTTAAGTAAAGTAGCAAAGCAGATAAATGCAGACGAAGGAGTTTTGGCCGATAAAGCGTCAATCGTATTTTCAACCGAAAGTGCGGGTTGGTTGGCTTCGGGTAAAACAGAAGAAGAATGTAAGATATTAGCCCTAAGAGTATCAGCAAGACAGATTACTGCTGAAAAGGCGAGATTGGCAAGAAGCGGGGCTGACCTGTATGAAGGAATGTTCGTTTCTGTTCCACGACCTAAAGATTGGGCTAAAATGGCTTACAACAAAATGAAGAATACACTTGAAACACTTGACAATGACGGTCGATGTGCATTGGTGACTCAAGGTGCTATCCAATGGTTTGAAAACAACCATGACGGCACATATACTCAACATTACAATCCTTCTCTATCTGAAAAGAGAATGTTTGAAGAACAATACGATTCAAGAGATGTTGAATCATTACCTGTAAGGACAATGGGATTGAACGATGGTTCTTACTTTGGTTTGATTTGGGATAAAAATAACATGGAGTTTGCTAATGGTAATGCTAACTTCAAGTATGGCACACTAAGACCACTTGAGGAATTAGACAGGACTTGTATCTTCTATGGTCGAAATGCAAACGGCAACGGTAATGTCGGTGCTATCGAAGTTAGATTTAGCGGTAAAGGTGCTAAGGTTCAATACCCAACATTCGTGACAGGCACTATTGGTCTAAAGACGGCAAATAGAGCCGGACTATGTTATGGTTCTAACGCTACTGTATTCACACCGGATGCGAGCAAGGCTGAAATATTCCCTGCGCCACCACTAAGTATCGAAGGCGGTCAACCAAGTGGTATCGTTGCTGAATGGTTGGGAGATAGTTTACTACCTTCACTTGAAGCGTGTGCTGACGCATACAATAAATTATCCGATAAAGAAAAGTGGGATGCTATGTATGGCACTGTTGTTGAAGTAGTCCACATCGACCCAAGAGAGAACGGTGGTTTTGTCCTTTCATTGGCTGATACAGATATTATGTCTAATGCACCTGTAATCGACATGATAATCCCTGCTGAACAAGAGGGTGAAGTTGACTTTGGTATCGGTTCTGAAATACTAATCGTTGGTTCTGTTTGGTTCACAAAGGAAGATGAAATGAGATTCATGACAAACGGATGGTGGGCGGTCAACCCGATTGCACCACTTTCAGACACAGTAGTAGCAGATGAAGAAACCGGATGGGATGCGGATTGAATGCTCAAGGACTATGGGTTATTTTAAAAAATCGGCAAAGTGCGGGAGTCGTAAACAACGGTATTGTCCTAAGCAAACTAAGGCGACACAGATACGAAATACTATCAGTCGGTGAAAGTGCTAAGGCTCTCCACCCATACCTTGAGGAAGGTCAAATGGTTTTGGTGAACCGTGACGATACGATAACTTTAGATGATATTATTGCCTGTAAAGTAAATGATATTGTTTGTGTGGTGTATGAGGATGAGTAATAATGTTTTGATGGGAAAGGATGCCCGTAAAGCGTTGATGGATGGGATTAATCTTGTTGCAGATGCCGTCAAAGGAACATTGGGTGCTAACCCCACTACTGCGGTTATTGGGCGTGGTTCTAAACTATCCCCATTGGTTCTTAATGACGGTGTATCTATTGTTTCATCAATAGAATCAGACGACCCCTATATTAATATTGGGGTAAAACTAATTCAAGAGGTTGCTCGGCAAGCACAGAAGGCTTCGGGTGACGGCACTACTACCGCTACGATAGTGGCGAGGGCGTTGTGCGAAGAGGCCAACAGACTACTTGATACTCATTCACATCTAAATCCTATGGATTTATACGACCAAGTTTCAAAGGATTTTGATTACATGGTGCAATTGATTAGAGAGCAAACTGTTCCGTTAGATGATGATAAGATTGTTTCAGTGGCTACTGTTTCTGCTAACAACGATTTAGCAATAGGTAGTTTAATCGCTGAAATATTTTTGACTTTAGGAAAGGACTGTTCGATTACTCTTGAACCGTCTTTTGACGGGGAAACAAAATACAGACTTGTTGATGGATTCAATATGCCTTCGGGTATGGTTAGTCCTATGTTTGCAAATGTCGGAAACAAGTGTGTGTTAGACAACCCCGTTATAATAATGGCTAAACAAACTGTAACAGAATTTGAAGAGATTACACCGGCATTGGAAATTGCTATTGGAGAGTCAAGACCGATTCTATTCATCGTTGACAACATGAAGGGTGTTGCACTAAACAACCTTCTTGTTAATACTGTTAAGGGAATAGTAAATTGTGCGGTTGTTTGTGTAGCCGGATATGGAGAAGGCACTGATGAATGGTTTGGTGATTTATCCGCTATTACTCAAGGTCATGTGTTCTCCGGTTTAGAGGGTGATAGTATCGTTGATGCACAGAAGGGTATGGGTCATTTCGGTTCGGCAAAGAAAGTCGAAATAACCAAAGATAGTATTACTTTTATTGCCGATAAAAGTAATGATTTATCCTCTCATATTGATACTTTAGAGGAAGAAATAAGAGAGGCTGAACATGAGTTTGATATTGAGAAACTACATCAAAGGATTGCTCGACTTGAAGATAGGGTTGCCGTCATAAGTGTTGGTGGTGATACTGATTTAGAAGTTACCGAGAAGCGTGAGCGTATTGATGATGCTATCAATGCAGTTAGACTCGCATACGAAGGCGGTATATCAGCAGGTGGTGGCGTTCTTCCTATGTGGCTAAGTGGTAAATGTGAAACATTAGTTTTGCAACATGGACTACGAGAACCTATGAAACAATTACTCGCTAACTGTAATTCTGATTGGAAGTGGGATTCTAAAACCCCACACATAGGTTTTAACTGTAAAAGTAAAAGGTCGGGTTATTTGTTTGACATGGGTATCATCGACCCGACAGAAGTTATAGTAAACTCACTAACTTCGGCAGTGTCTATTTTTAAGTTAATTTTATTGACTGATACAATTGTAGTGAGGAATTTAGATGGAGAGGTGTAAGCGTTGCCAAAGGCTTGTGCGAGTAATTCATCCGATGAAACATATGTGTCACAAGTGCATACAAACTATGAATAGGAGAAGCCAATAAATATGTTTATATGGGGTGTCTGATAAGGTGGTAATATGAGTTGGGGAACGACAAATACAGTGAAGAAAGATGAGCCGGTCAAAACCGGATTTGGGAAGGACTACTATCGAGGATTGTTTGAGAACAATACCGCACAGTCTGTTCCTGTTAGAATGGCTTTGGTTGCAAAGGAGAATTGTGCTAAGACAGGACTTGCGATTTCTATTGCAAGACAGGTTAGACCGAAGGGTAAAATTATCGTAGTCGATGTTGACAATTCGGCACAGGCTACTATCGAGGAAAACTACGGTGACGATAAGGAAATTACAGTGTTGCCACTTCTCGATGAAAGGGATGATTCCATTTACAACGATGACTCGACAATCAACTATGCGAATCTTATCGACAAGATGAATTTCTATGTCAATATTATTGCGGATAAAGTAAATGATGGTGAAGATATTTCCGCTATCATTTTTGATGGTGGTTCGACATTCCTAAAGTGGTGTGAACATGCTATGACTGATGTTCTATTGAGAAGAGGGGTTATCAAAGAAGAAGGGGATTCTTTTAACCAAAAAGAATGGAGAACAAGAAACCAATTGTTCCGTGAGGTTATGACCCGATTACATGGTTTATCAGTGCCTTGTGTATTCTTTACTTTCCACCTAAAAGATGTTAGCAATTATGTTGACAA
>Ga0070749_10001667_pt1 | contig 15037 bp, 29 predicted proteins | sample VirMetDEL_Nov_18_FD_75180 | JGI IMG/M metagenome (GOLD analysis project Ga0070749, IMG submission 75180) | Aqueous microbial communities from the Delaware River and Bay under freshwater to marine salinity gradient to study organic matter... | ecosystem: Environmental > Aquatic > Marine >...
CCCCTTGATTGTTAAAACCGTGTCCAAATACTCCTCTATTTTGTCCTGTTTCACTTGACTTACACCAAAAAGAATAAGTAGTAGGTTGTGCAACTGTATCTGCACCATCAGTAATAATTCTATCATCTACTCCATCAAAGTCAATAGAATACTTATTTACAAATTTGTATATAGGCTGACTGTTAAGAGTAAGCTTGTTGCCTAATGTTAGCATTTATCCTAATGTATATTTGTTATATCCTATTGCTATTCCTGAAGTTAATGTAATGCTTTGCACTCTCATAAATAATGTCATTCCTGCAGGTATTGTTGTTACAAGTGCTGATTCTCCTGTTGCTTGATTTGATGAAATTGAAGATATCACACTTTCTGTTACAAAATATATTGCATAAAAATCTTTTCCTGTCTGAGCAGTAGTTGTAAATACCTCTACATTATCTGCTTGTCCTAAACTTTCTATTCCTGCTATTGCTTCTAATGATGGTGCGGTCTGATTGTTAACGATTGGTTCTCCCATTGTATATGTATATTTTTTCTGTTAAGAACACAAATAAAACAATTTAATTGAATTACAACAAGAAATTTAAAGAAATTTTAATTCCATTTATATTATGAAATTGAAATACTACATTTTATTATAAATTCAATTCCAAAAACTGCTGAATATTTAAAATATTTTACTATACCTTTGGATTCCTATAGAATACGCTGTTGCTCATATCGCAACTAGCATATTTGATAACCTTCCCATAAAAATAAACATTATGTTCAAATTTAAAATTGGTAAACTAACCATACAACTACTCCCACCAAAAATAACATATAATATCTAATTATGAAATTGGATTTGGGTTTCTTGTGTGGGTGTGTGTTGGTATAAAGTACCTTGGAATTAGAAATTACGGTTTTTTTTTAAAACTCCCTTTTTTACTCTAAAATTTTACAAAAACTTTGTTTTTTTTCCTCAAATCAAATAAAAACTTTTAAAAATAGCTTTTGTTGATAAGTTTTGTGTAAAAACTTGTATAAATAAAGAAAAAAAGCAATCAAATAATAAACTTTTATACAAATTAATTTTAACTTTTTAAAATAATTTAGAGCTAGAATTTTTAGGCTCTAGCTCTTTATTATTAACACCCTAAAAAGAGAAACAATAGAAATAAAAATGTAATTGTATAATCGTTAAAAGGTATTGAATCAAAATTATTTTTCGGCATAGGCTATTAATTTAGTTAGTATTTGTTTTTTGTTTATCGGTCTAAGTCGTGGCAATAATGATATGAACCGCTATAATCATTATAAACTGCGTTAGATTCGTTACAATATTCGCCTCTTTCATCTATATAAATAGCACAGTCGCTGCAAAGTGTTTCTTCGTCTAGCTCTGACCAAATTTCGTCATCTCTGTCAATATGTGCGCCGCAATTATCACAGCATTTGCCCGCCTCGGTATAATCTCCGTCTGTTTGGTCAAATATAATGCTTGCGTCGCTTTCGTCGTGGCTTAAATATCCGTTATCGTCTAAATATCTGAATGTATCAAGATATGGCCAGGCGTTTAAATTCATTACTTCGTCAAAATCTAAAGAGACAATAAAGGGAGGCGTTGCCCTATCGCATAAAAACTTAAATTTTTCTGTGTTTGTGTGCTGGTATTTATTTAATATATAGCTTTCAATGTGGCTCTTATTGTAGCAAGGTAGAGCCTCTATTTTATAGGCTTGGCGTACCGCTTTAAATAGTTTGTATTGCATCTCAGAAAAGCAAACATTTTGCAACTTATTATTTATATATATTCTATCTAAATAATATTTTTTATTTGTTATTGTCTCTAATATATCGCCGCTATTCTCGCATATTTTATCAACTTTTGTTGTTTCGCTCCATATTAACGCCCTAGCCAATATCTCGTCACCACTAACAAAAGCAGCCATTTTTACTTTAACTTTTTTACTTTGGTTAATTTTGTCATATATACCAAAACAAAGTTTATTTTTACCCGCCATGCATGAGCCGTTATAATTTTCTTTTTCTTTAGCATAAAAAGAAGGAATATCATTAAATATTTTAAACTCATAATCTAATGAAGATTTTAAAAAGTCGTCCACTTCTTGCGATATTGTTTCAAGTTTTTTACTTTCTTCAGTTGTATTTATTACAAACAATTTTTTTAAAAGTTTGTTAATACTTGTTTGCGTAAAGTATTTTAGGCGCTGCTCCTTTGTTGGTATGTTACCTATTGTAACGCCTGTGTTCTCTTTTATACCGTTAATTTTACCCTGTGATATGTATGAGACGTTTAAAGGGTTAGAAACCGCGCGCCCTATGTGTTTATAGGTGTTGAACTCTTTATGAGTTGGAACAAAGTTTTTTAAATAGTTGATACTATCTAGAATTATATTTTTTTGTGTTTTCATTTTTTTGTGTGTGTTAGTTATCAAATAAAATATATAAAGCCTTCTAAAAATAATGCGCCTAGCGCAATAGATGAAACGCCAACAAAAAGAGTTAATAAAATCTTTTCTATTAGTGGCGTTTTTGTTTGTACTTCTACAAAATAAGTTTTAAAAAAATCTTTTCTATTTCTTTTTATTCTGTTTTGCAAATCGGCATAATTTAACAACTCTTTTACGCCTGTTAATTTATTAGTTAAGATGTAATTTTTCATTTTTATAATTTTAGTTAAACATAAGGCAAATGTAATAAATTTTAATTTAATATAAAAATAATTTATATGTTTTTTTAACAATATTTTGTTAATTAGTAAAAAAGTGAAAAATTCTTCTCTAGTAATTTTTGCCTAATGCAATAATAAAAACTTTTAATGTCTATATATTATAGCTATATGAAATAGCTTTAAAAGGCTTTAAAATGGAAAATTTTATTATTATGTTAAATTGTTGTCTTATAATATATATTATGTTAAATAATGAAAATACTATGCACGCATAGGAAAAAAATCGGTCAAAAATCACTCAAAAAGCCTTAGTAAGCATACCTAGCAGTTTCAGAGGGTTAGCAGTTTCAGGGCATTTTTTTTTATAAATGGCGTTGGCAGTTTCAGAGTAAAATAAAAAAAAGCCAAAAACTTTTTAGCTCCTGACTTTTTTTCACACAAAAACAAAAACAAATCTTTATTCTTTTATATATGTCTTATGTCTTAATATCTTATTTATTAGCGATTGGCTTACGTCATACTTAATAGCTATCTGCTCTTGCGTGTATGTGCCTGTCTCATAATCTAATCTTATTTGTTGGGCTTCTTCGTATGTAAACTTACGTTTAGCATATCCACCACCTCGCCTGTCTTTTCTTTCGTATACGTTAATACTCATAGTTTGTTGTTTAAATAGTCGTCAATAACTTGAATGGATTCGTCTACACCTTTTGTTACTCTTGCACAATATCCTACGTCGTTTAAGTAAGCTATCCATTCTTTCTGTTCTTTTGTAGGATATGATTTTTTGTCCTTTTTTATTTCAAGAAAAAGTCCGTGATACCCCCCCCCTCCTATACCCCCCTCGTATGTGGGCATACATATCTGTAAATCAGGGAATCCTTTAACATAGCCTGTGGCTTTAGCCTTAACAGCCTGTTTAAAAGACGTTCTAATACCTCCTAAGCTAGCACAGTATCTAATCTTTGGATACTTTAGTTTTAGATACTGAACGACTGCTTTTTGTACTTCTTCTTCTTGGTTTCTCATTCTTTAATTCTTTCCTCCATTCCATCATTTTATTGTATAACTTTAATTTGTTATCCTCTTGTTGTAAATGTAGGTCATCTAATTCATTCTCAACATATTGCTCAAAATCTCTGATTCTTATGTTTAAATAAATTGTATAAAACGTAATAGTTAATATAAATATAATCATAATTTAATAGTTTGTGTTTCCATATTGACCTTCTACATATATATTTTTAAACAATATGTCAAGGTCTTTATGTTTAGTTTTAGTATCTCTTAGTATTCTCTGTCTTATTGTTTCGTTTTTTTTAATTAACTCAACATCATTAGTTGTAACAAATGTATCAATTATTTTGAATTGATGACGTCTTGTGCTACCTTTTTTACGGTATCCATACTCTATAATAACTCTATAGATAGGGCTTACCATTATAATTTTAGCCTTTCAAGCTCAAATTCTAAATGAGCTATTGCCTTCTTTATACATTCTTCAGGAGACTTATGCTTGTTAGAACTTCTGAGCAAGTAAGTCGTGGCTGTACCAATATTGTATGAAAGCTCAAAATCTTCTACAACTTTACGTGCTTCGTAACCGTGATGTTTACCTACATAGTAATTAGGTATTCTACTATCGTCTTTTGTAGTATCTATGTTTCTGTCGTATTGGTAGTAATATTTATTATGTTCAGTCATTTTGTTGTTTATTATATTTATAATTATTTTTTAATCCCTTGTTTAACAACCTGTTAAAGGCTTTTATATCTACACTTTTATTTGTTATATACATATTTGCAACAAACAAAAATGTAGAAAAATCATCTTTTAACAAAACTTTTAGCAGGTGAATTTTGTCTTTATAATTTTTATTTAGAAGGTCTTCGTGGTCTCTCATTAATTCTATCATTTTCTAATCCGCCTGTTAGTGTACTCATTTTTTTTATTTTCTTATCAAACTTTTTAATGTTTTCTTCTAAGTTGTTTCTTTCGTTTTTAAATGTAAACATAAAAGCAAAAAATCCTAAAAAGAAACCTGCTCCAATGCAAGTTATTATCATTAGTATTGGTTTTATTATATCTTCGTACATCATATTTTATTTATTAGTTAATAGTTTAGGTTGAGGTCTGTAATGTAATACAGTTTTAGGGTCTTTCCCTTGACTTTTTACTTGATACTCAGCGTCCCATATAATAGCTCTCCAAGACTTTATCCAAGTATAATATGTCTTAACATTAAGAGCAAATAAATCTGTATTACGCACACCATTTCTAAAAGCATTTTCTATGTCTTTATACATTAGCGATTTAAAATCTCTCTTTAAATCTTCTGCTAAAGATTGTGCAAGTAAAGCTATTTCCTCTTGTGGTTTTGATTGTCCTAACTCTACAAATGTTTTACTTATTAAGTCTACACATTTATAAGTTAATTCTTCTTTATTTTCTTGTTGTATAAGCATTAGTTTATCATTTGTTTGTCCATAACTAAAACATCACCAACTACAGGGTCTTGCACGCCATATATGTATAGGCTGCTAGCAATTTCATTGTAGGGCAAGTTATTTAATTTACCTTCTTCATTTATTATCATTATCCTTTCGTCTCTTGTTTTTAAAATCTGTATGTAACCATCTACATATGACTGTAACTCCTTAAGACTAAATGTTTTGTTGTTTTTTGGTTTTACGCTTTTAACGTCACCATTCGTACTTACTAATTGTGCTTTCATATTATTTATTTTTAATATTACGAAAGAGAGCAAGAGTATTAACTGTTATGGCAAAATCGCCTTTATGCCCTCAATCGTAATAACTTGTTTTATTTATTCATTTGTTTTTTAATTATCTCTTTAGCTCCTTGCCAAGCATTTATTTGGCTCTGCAGTTTACCTTCTTTATTTTGAGCATTGCTTTTAGTATTAGATTCCCACGTCCTTATAGATGCTCTCCAATCTTTCATAGGATTCTTACCTACCTTCCAACCATTACTTTCATAGAAGTTATAGAACTTAAATATGTCTACCTTATTTTGTCTCTCCTGACAATATAGCTCCAATTCTTCCATAGATGGCTTTTTAAAGCGTTTTAAGGCAGGTTTAGCAGTTTCAGATGTCTCAGTAAGGTTTACGCCTTTTAAGTTGTATAAGTCATATTTCTCAATTAGCTTTATTACAGCCTGATGAGGTCTTGAGTTAGCGTTTAACTCACCATACTGAAACTCTATAAACTTTGGAACAAACCATCTGTCACCTTCATCAAAGATTCTTATCTGAGATGCAAAATGTTTTATAGCTTCTTTTTCGCTAATCTTACTGCCTATTCTTATTGAGGCTACCTCAAAGTCTGTTTCCCATACTCCTGCGTGATTACAATCGTCTAGTATATATAACCATAGAAGTTTGTATTTAGTGGGTAGGTTTCTCATAAAACCTTTCTTCCACTTGTCTGTGTCTGTAAATCTCTTAGCCATATTATTTATTTTTATAGTGACTTAATAAATGTTGGTTTACTATTTGTCTATGAGCCATAGAACCATCATAGTTATCTGATACGTCTTCATAATCATCAAAGTAATCCTCTTGACAATGCACAATCACGTCGCTGTTACAGTCTGAGCAAAACCTAAATTCTTCACCATACTCGCTTTCTTTTAGTTTGCCATTACAATAGTAACAAGCCTCGTCACCATACTCATCTAGTATAACTTCTGATTCTCTGTTTCTGTCATCAAACCAATAGTTTCGGTTAGCTCCTTGAAAGTCTCCCCAATCAAAACTATCTTGCCAAGCATTTTTGTATACGTGTTTATACGTAGTACAACCTAAGTCGTTGACAATGTGCATAATCATATCTAAGCAGTTGTTAGCGTCGTGAAACTGCACAACCTCTTTGTCTGAATGTGGAGCATAGTAACCGCAAGACATATTAGCTACAGATACACCTATACCGTTCTCGGCAAGCTGACCTACATCTGTGATAGCACCTGATGATTCTTTGTAACCGTACTTGGAAATAATAGGAGCAACATCTTCTGCAAAGCACATACTGTATAGCTCGCCACTAATAGAGTTAACAAAGTCTGTGTTACCTCGCCTGTCACCTTGCAGGCAATAGCCTACGTCTTTGAACCAAGACATATTAGCTTGTGAGCTACCTACGCAACCTATTTCTTCTGAATGAAAGAAGACGCACTTGATAATATCTTGTGTAAGTAACATTTGTAATGCAAGCCATACACCTACCTTGTCGTCACCGCCTACACCTACTTGTGTGCCTGTATCTGTACTGAAAGCAAACAAACAGTTGTTGTCGTCATAAACCTTGAATGATTTGTGTATGTCGTGTACGGTATCGGTATGTGCAACAATACAAGGATATACATCTGAACTACCTTTGGTTACATAAATGTTGTTGCTGTCTACTTCTATCTTAGCTGAAGGAACATTAGTAATACAAAAGTTAATAATGTATCGTATCATCTGCTCCTCTTGACCGCTAGATGTTTGTACTGATAGGGTGTCAATGAGTAATTGCTTGCGCTTGTGTAGTTTTTTTGTCATAGTGTTTTTGTGGGTATTAGTTAGTAATTAGTTAGTGTAAAATTTGAGAGGCTCAAGAATTAACCTGACCTTTGTTCTTCCTCTCAAAATCTACACAAATATAAGAAAAATATACGTTAATAACAAATAATTTATATGTTATTTTTAGATAATTTAAGAGGGGGCAAAACATTTAATAATCGGTTATTGTTAGGCGTCGTGCCAACCCCCTCCTTAATTAAAATGGTAAATCTTCTTCTGTATTTGTATTATCTACTGAAGTAGGTTTTGGTGGCTCGTAAGTATTCTCATAAGCATAGTGCGTTGCTCCCTTCTCAGAAACCTCTCTACGTTCTGCTATTGTAATATTTACCCAACCTCTCTTTGCAATCTTTTGCAAATCTTCTACTTTAAAACTTGCATTAAACAAGTCTCCATATTGTGTAGTAACTTTTTTGATACTACTTGCTACATAATTTTTTTCTGACATAATTTATTTGAATTTATATTTAGACATATCATTTCTTATAATAACTTTTTCTCTAATCTTAATTTCATCTGAAGGCTCTTTTAACCTCTTTTTATATTCTATTAAGCCGCTATTTTTAAAATAATTTTCTAAGTTTATTAGGTTTTTTTTATTTATTTTATCTTCTTCTTTTTGAGCCATAAGTTCCCTTATAACACTCTTTCCTTCCTCTGTCATCTATGTTATTCATTTTTAGAAATTAGAGAACCTATTGCCTTAAAGTTTTCTTCGCCTTCTACTATTATAGGATTAGATTCTAAGTCAACCTCTACAATGTCAACAACATCTTTGACGTCAATATTAAGATAATTAGCTAGCCTTTGCATTTGATAATATCTTAAGTAATATGGCTTCTCTACATACTTCTCTATAGTTGAGCCTTTAATGTTTAATATTCTTCCAAACTTTTGTTTAGATATTCCTCTGATTCTTAGTATAGCTTCTAACTCATTGCGTGAAGCCCTTACTTTTTCATAATTGTTTTTCATCTTACAAGTATTTTTTTTTATTAATAATAGTTTTAATTTTATTTTTTGGTACTAAAAAATTAGTTTGGTTGTCTTTATAAAACTTTTTAGTATCATTACCTAGCAATCTCATAATGTCATCTTCTATTAGTTCTCCTAAATACTTTTCTCCATACCATACTGAGTATGTAAAAGCTCGTGAAGGATTTCTGATTATGCTAACTACTAAACATTCCGTTCTTGACGAACTGTTTGTATTGGTCTTTGGGGTCTCTTTTAATTTCATTTTCTTTTAGATATATGATTAGTTCCTCTGCTTCTATCTCGCTAAAATCTTTTTCGTAAATTCTACTTGATATTTCTTGTTGTTGAGACATTGACAAAGGTGTTCTTCGTAAGAGGTCGTCAATCAAATCTATCTGCCAATATTCTGCTAGTTTAGGTTTGCCATCAACAACCTCATCAAACCAATCATCATTCATTAGTCAACCATTTCGTCTTGACCAAAGACACCTTGCTCATAGAATCCTGCTATCTTAAGCACAACTCTTGACATAGCTCTCTTTTCTGCCATAGCAACAGGAAACTTTTTACCACCTCCCATTAGATTAGAATCAGATGCTTCACCAAATGACATCATATTTCTAGTTAGTTTGCCTTGTTGTAGACTTGCAGTAGCTCTCATAACTACCCAATCTTTTTCCATTACAACAGGCTCGTAGGCTACTTGTATATTTTGTTTGCTTACTATCTTGTCTATACCTGTTCTTGTGATAATAACAAAGCCTCTTTTATCTTTGTATACATCTTCTTCAACAAGATTGTTTTCTAAGAATAATCTTCTTAATGCGTCCTTTTTAGTTTCTTTAACTTCAGGTTGCGTGTTTTTTATTTTCTTCATATTAGTTTTAGTTTTATTTAATTAATTTTAACCAAATGGTATGTTAGCCATTTTAGTTCTGTACTCATCTGCCTCCGCCTCTTTCCTATCATAGATAACCATATTTCTATAATCATAATCCATAATAGGTTCATCAAATTCTTCATTACAATAATCACAAACGTAAAAACAAAATCTATCAAAATCTTCACGTTCTTCGTAATCTGTGCCGCAACAACTACTTACTTGGTATGCCATATTTAATGTGTTTTCGTTAATACTTAGTTAGTTAATTTTTAGCAAAGATACAGCTTTTTTTACAAATACCAAATAATTTGTAAGTTTTTTTTAAAAAAATGAGATTTACTCTAGTATTTATCTTTATCCTTATCTTTATATTTATCTTTATCTTTATATATAAGGGTATTAAATACCCTATGTAAAGGGTTACTTAAGGGTTAAAAATAATGTGTTAGTCTTGCTACTTGACCACTATGTTTATCGTGAACAAAAGCTTCGCAAGCTTTGTATGCGCCGCAAAATCCTTTGCGTGAGTGCCAACTATCTGCTGACGAAGGGCTTCTCATATACTCAACAGTTACACCAATATAATCTTTAGCGTCTAACCATTTGTGTTTTATTTTGTGATGTAAGTGATGTAAATACCAATATCTATATTTACTTTTGCTCCACATTTCAGGTCTTTCTTGCGCCATCAAAAGAGGTAGCTTATCCATCTTAGCTCCGTCTCCGTGTTCTAAACCAATAAGATTATCACCATAAGAATAATACTTTCTGTTAGCTACACTTATATCAAACTTTACATCTTCAGCTTTTCTAAACCAACTTTTTAAAGTGTGTGCTAAATGAAAACCTGATTGATAATCGTGATTACTCATACTATGTATAACATCTACAGGAGCTATTTGCCTAAGGGTTTCTATACACTTAACATAGAGCATCAATGCTATTTCGTAATGTTCCCACCACTTACCATCTGTATCTTGATGTGTTCCTTTGGTTGTTGTATTATACACATTATCAATATGTAAGACATCATTACCTATACAAAACATTACCCTGTCAATATTAAATCCTTGTGCTTTTTCTATAAGACCTTCTATGCCTTCTAAAACACGCATCACAGCAGTTTCACAGTCATATTTTTCTCCTGTTTCTAACTCACTAGCATACTTGCCTATGTGTATATCAGCAGGATTTATAACAAGAAGATGATTACCTTTTTTTCTTTTTATAGGGGTATAAGTAGGAGAATATTCTTCTATGAAGCTATTTATTTTTTTAAAGATTTGGTTCTCACTTAGACCGTAATCTTCCTTTGTGACGATAGAGAATCTTAATTCTCCACTCATACTTTGCCAATGCTTTACACTAACGACATCATTCTTATCAATTCCTCTTTCTTTTAAGTGTAGGTCTAGCGCAGTATTTCCATTAATGTTTTCTAAATTATTGCCTCTGAACTCATTAATAAGCTCAACTTCTTCGGCAGAAAGTCTTAATCTTTTACCTTTTAATTTTTCAAGCATAATTTATAATTTTAGTTATAGTAAATATAAAATAAAAAAAAGCTTATAAAAAGAAAGAGTGAGAAGTTATTAACCTCTCACTCTTAATTACTGCTAACTAAAACCCACTATGAAAACACTCAGAGAAGGATTACAAAGTTAACTATATTTATTTAATACGCAAATTATTTCTTTGCTTTTGCAGTATCAGCAATACCTTGTCCTAAAACTAAAGCTGCAATACTCATAAGTATATTGTTTACTTCTGTTTCGTTTAAGCCAAACTGCTCACTTAAAAGCGTTGTAAGACAACCAATTATTGTATACCAAAATTTCTTACTTTTAAACATTGTACCTATCAAAAACTTTTCAAAAAATTTATTCATTTTATCTATTTTTAATTACTAATTCAATTTTATTTTCCATCTTATTATCTAAGATTGTTTTCATTAAAAGGTTATGAGCATTTGTACTTTGGTAAACAACATCATCACCCCTCATCATACCTGTTAATATACAACCTCTACTATCTTTTGCAGAATTACCACGATGAAACAATATGTATGTTCTATCAGGCACATCTTCTACAATTAAGTGTGTGTAATCTCTGCTAGCACTTTCTTCAGCATATCTAACTCTACAATTATACACGCCTTTTGGCACGCAAGATATACCTTTTTGATTGTTTTTCCAAGGAAGTTCTAATGTATGTGCTATAAACTCTCCATTAAGATAAAGCTTACCTATAATAGATTTGTCGCTAAATGTATCTCTTATAAGAAAAAGATTGCAACTATTCATTAAATACTGCGTAAATTCGTACTCCTTTTACCTCAGCTATAAGCTTTTTAGTTGCTTTAACTTCTTCTACTTTATCCATATACTTTGGATTCTTAGAGTTTAGTTTTCTTTTTTTAGGCATATTATGCTGTTACAACCATAAATTCTACGTCACAAGCAGCCGTATCTGCTGTTCCCAAAATAGATGTTATATCTTCAAAAGAACCAAAAGTTGTGCTGTTATCAGCAGCATCTATTTCGTTGTTCATAAGTAATAAGCTCTCGCCTGCAGCAAGTTTTAACCAAAAACTATCATCACCGTTATACACTCTTAAATTAACAAAATTAGTATCGTCTAAATTAGTAACTCTAAAATAAACATAATCTGTCGCCACACCTGTACCTGCGCTGTCTAAACCTGCAAAGTTAAACATAGAAGTTTCAGAAGTACCAACACTCATAATTCTTTGGTCTACTTTACCTTTAGATGTAAATACTTTATTAGTTGTATTACCATAACTTACACCATTTAAGGTGTATGATTCTGTTATTGTTACTGTTAGGTCTGCTGCTGTTACTGTACTTGCCATATTATTTTTTTTGTTTTATAAATTGATAAATTGAGAATGATATAGCCATCACTAAAGAAATTGTAGATAAAACCTCGTTAATTTCTGTTAAAGATATCCCTATCGCACTTGCATTTGCCAATCCTACTTTTATTGTATCTTGTATTGTATCATTCATTTTATTTATATTAATTGTCATATCCTACTTCTATTCCTACTTTAAAAAATGCTGTTGCTGCTAGACTACATTTTACCATAGCAAACAACACATCACCTGCAGATAAAGAGCTTTCAGGTGTTAAATTTCTTGTTACCACTACTTTATCATTACTTGATAAACCTTCTATGCTTAATTCATTTAAAAGTACAGGTGTTACAGGGTCTTCTATTCCTGAAACAAAAGTTACTTTACACAAAGCAACAGTTACTACAGAAGCTGTAGTAGAGTTTGCTAATAAATAAATTCTTTTTAAAGTACAATCATTATTAATTACTATTGATTTTACTTTAAAAAAATCACCTACATCTAAAGTTGCGTTTCCAATAGTAGAAGCTCCATATCCTTGGTTATATTCATTTGGAGATTGACCGTCAGTCATATTAGCTCCAAAATAATAATTTGCATTAGCTGCTGTTACATATCCTTGTATGTCAAAGCTTTCTGTTTTTATTTGATTTTTTTCTACCCAAACTAAACTACCATCAGTATTGTTTGTTCCTGAGCCTATATTTTTACTTAATAAAGTATCATTATTTGCAGATTCAAATCCTTTTGGATTATGTCTGTTTACATCAGTTAGGTTTTTATGTTCGTTAGAAGCCATTTATTTATTTTTAACAATCAACACAATCACAATTACACCTACCATTATTATAATCAGAACCACAAGTAAAGCAACCTTCTATACCATTGTATTTATATATGCTATCATAAAATATCATACCGTGGTTTTTATATGTTTTGTTTCCTTTGTTAGGTTTATTAGCTTCATAAGTTGGAAACATACCTGCTTGGTCTGTGCCATTTAAATAATCAATCATATCATTAGCAAAAATTTCTGCCTTTCTATATGTGTCTTGTTTAAATGCATTATAATCACTTGGTGTAATTACATTAGAAAACTCATCTACATTATGAACAATACCACTAGAAGTTATATTGCTCATTATGTCATTTACTACTTCAAATCTTACAAACCAACACAACGTATCTTCTAAATAATAATCCATAAATGTTTGATTATTAACAGTTAAAGTGCCGTTGTTGTGTTGTTCTTTTAACTCTGCATAGAACTTATCGCCTAGCAGCGACCTTATATGAGCAAGCTCTGCTAAAACAATAGTGTTTTCAGATACTAAAACAGGGTCAGTATTTTTATTTGTAAATGTTTTACTTATAACCTCTCCTGCTGTAACTAATGTTGTATATTGTTTTGTGTTTGCCATTTTATTGTTCTACTGTTTTTTCTTTTGATTCATCTACTTCACCATCTCCATCTCCATCTTTTTCTGTTACAATGATTTCTCTATCTGCAACAAACATATCGCCATCTTCTAACATTGGTAAATCTTCATCTATCAACATTCTTTGTTCATTGATAGTTAATACCTCTCTAATGTCTACGTCATTAGCATAAGAAATTGGCGGCTCATAATGAATTTTTAAATCTCTAGGCTCATAACCCATTTCATTATAAAGAACCGTTCTAATACCATTTAACAATAACTCAGAAGTATCTCTAATTACAGTAGTCATAACTAAATCATATGCTATTCTAATCTCACTTCCTGTATTGTTCATTTTTCCTGAACTTACTATACCTGATAAAGATGGCTGCCATCTATTAGCGGTAATTATATTTTGGTCTGTAATTTGTTGTAAATCTAGCCAACTGCCATCTTGGTCATCTTTTATTACTTGTACGTTAGCAGGTGATGTATCACCATTCTTAACAATAAATAATATTTTACCATTGTTTCCTTCACCAACAAATTTTCTTTGTGCTTCCTTAACCATTTTTTGAGCTTCTTCTTCACCCATATCACCTGATATTTCTACAATAGCAGAAGGTTGAAAGCCATTTTGGAATTTACTATGATTCCATTTACCTATTTCGTAATCTACTGCAATATGCTCTAATGCAGCAACATAATCAGGTAATCCATAAAAATTAAATGTAGGCTCATAATCTTTAAAATGTATAACGAATTTATTATGTGCTACTCTTGGATATATAGGTAACCTGTACATCTTGTCCTCATTGTTCCAATATCTACACCAATCAGGATTTACATAAACTTCTTTTTTTGATTTAGACATTCTTACTGTTGTAGCGTCTAAATGATATATATTTATACCACCATCATATCTTACGCACTCCATATAAGCATTACCAAACGTATAATAATCGTCTGCTAATTTTTTAAATACGTCTCTTAATGATTCTTGGTTGGCATTTACATCTTCTATGAACTCTTTTAAAGGCTCGTTATCACATACAAATTTAGCACCACTTGTAAATACAGTTTTTTGTGCTAATACGCTTCTATGTGTAGAAGATTTTCTTTTTAATTCTGCTAAATATTGAGGAAATAAATTATCATTACCAAATGGAACCCACTTAGTAGATATGTTATTTAAGTTTTTTGGTTCAGTAATATTTGGTGGAACAGCTAAATCAAATACTCCAAACTCAAATGTATTTTTTTTAGTCGTCTTTCTTAACTGACTTGTCTTTTTTGTTTGTCTTTTTGATACTGCTTTCCTCATTAGATGAATTTTTAATAATTATAGATGTTAATTTTCTGTCCTCGTACAAATATGCTAAAATTTCTTGAGAAGCATTATCCCAATCAACCAAGCCAAAATTCATTACACTAGAACTAAGACCTTTATATTTATCTTTAATTTTATATTTTGCCATAATTGTATAAGTTTTTAAATATGAAGGTAAAGATAGTATATTTATTTCTTTACAATCACACATATTAAAAAGATATAAGCAGGGAGCTTTTGATAACTCCCTGCTAAATCTATAATTATTAAGCTGTAGCTGCTGTTAA
>Ga0070749_10001668_pt1 | contig 15027 bp, 23 predicted proteins | sample VirMetDEL_Nov_18_FD_75180 | JGI IMG/M metagenome (GOLD analysis project Ga0070749, IMG submission 75180) | Aqueous microbial communities from the Delaware River and Bay under freshwater to marine salinity gradient to study organic matter... | ecosystem: Environmental > Aquatic > Marine >...
GTTTGGCATGTGCAACTTTGTGACAGCCCCGTCCTACATTGGACGCATGACACAAACACAGTTGATACCCAAGGGTGAGCATGGAAGTCTTGAATGGTTGCGGAGACGATGGTGGGATGCCGAAGGACGTTCCATTGTCGGTGCAAGCGAAGTTCCGACAGTCATGCAAGCCAATCCCTACGAGACTGCGATTGACTTAGCCATTCGCAAACTGCAGCCACCCGTAGTCAGCGAGCCGAATGACGCAATGCTTCGGGGCAACCTGCTGGAGCCTGCGCTCATCAAGTACGCCAGCATGCAGTTGGGCGTTGAGTTAGCGACTCCGAACTGTATGTACCTGCGTGACCGCATCATCTGCACACTTGACGCAGAAGCCGAGCAAGGCGACATGCATTACCTCGTTGAATGCAAGACCAACAATCGTTGGTCATTGACCGATGAGATTCCGCAGTCATGGTGGTGGCAGGCGCAAGCGCAGATGTACGCATTGCAGGCAGGCGTTGTGACCTTCTCCGTGTTGGATAGCGGCTTGCGCCTCGGCTTGTTTGAGGTGCAACGTAGCGATGACGCAATCAACGCAATGGTCACAGAGGTTGAACGCTTCTGCAACGCCATTGACGACGGCAAACTGCCCAACGACAGCCCATTGTCAATGGAGCAGGTGTCTGCGTTGTACCCACAGCCTGCTGGCGAGGTGGAGTTGACTGCGGACGTGTTGCACGACATTGAGCAATGGAACGCCATCAAAGACGCAATCAAGCAACTAGAGGCTGACGAGAAGCGCATCAAGAACAAACTTGCTGACGCTTTGCGTGACGCAGAGTTCGGCATTGTCAATGGCGCAAAGGTTCTGTCCTACAAGGCGCAAACGACACGCCGATTGGACACCAAAGGACTTGCATTCGCACACCCAGAAGTGGCGAACGCATTCATGACCGACAGCACCTTCCGAGTGTTGCGGACCATCAAATAACCAAGACAAGGAGACAGCAATGAGTACCAACTTCATGGACAACTACGTGGACGTAGCCGAACGGATACGTCTATTGAAAGAGAAGTATCCAGAGGCTTCTCTGCAACCAGCAGACCCATCTCGTCCGTATTGGATTGAGGACGTGCCGAACGTCGGACCTCGCCTTGTGTACGTTGCAGCGTGCTATCGCACGCCCGATGATGCACGACCTGGAATCGGTATGGCTTGGGAGCCAATCCCGGGTTTGACACCATTCACCAAAGGCTCGGAGTTGATGGTCGCAGAGACCTCGGCTTGGGGTCGTGCCATTGTTGCGGCGCTGGCGGCGGACAGTCAGAAGGTTGCATCAGCCGATGAGGTGCGCAACAGACAAGAAGCACCCAAGACGGAACGCACACAGCCCACGCCAAGCAATGTTGTGAGCATGCCGACAAAGGCAGCCAAGCAAGGCAACGGTGTCGCATCCGAGGCGCAACGCAAGTTCATTCATGTGTTGAAGAAGCAGACGCAGTCCGATGACAACATCATCGCAGACTTGACGGGTGGCACAAGCCTTGACAAGTTGAGTGGGCAACAAGCACGGCAGGTCATTGAGGACTTGCTCGCAATCAAGAACGGCACGGCGGTCTTGTCGTACGACGCAGATGGGAAGGCGACGGTGACACACCAATGAGACGATTCGCATTGCGTGCAACATGGGCGCATCGTGTGCGCACAACTTGGTTCACGGCAGACAATGACCGCATGGCGTTAGCCGATGGGGGCTTTGAGGTGTTGGCGCAGATTGCCAATGCACGAGGCAGCCTGACGAGGGACGTGTGGCGATTTGGTCACGTTGAACTCATCAACGACTTGGGAGTCATTCTTGCCGAGATGCCTGCGAAGGAGTATGCCAATGGCGGTGTTTGAGACCATTGGTTACATCTACGCACGTCTTGCATACTGCGAGCCGTGTGGGCGTAACTTGCCATACATAGACGAGTTCGGCAATGACCGCAAGCGCATCTATGGTTGGCAGTTAGAGAACTACTCGTACATGCACAACGGAGTCAAACGGCATACCCTCTGTCCGTTGTGCAACAAGCCAGCCAACAAGTGGGGTAGGTCATGACGCAGTTAGACCTGCCGTACAACGGCACAGCAGGCTACGTGCCAATGCAGGCAAGTCGTGAGCGTGCGCATCGTGAGGTCAAAGACGGCACGTTGGGCAAGCGTCTTGACGCTGTGTTGAACCTGCTTGAGCAGCGTGGAATCATCGGGGCAACATGGCAAGAGGTAGCCAATGCGCTTGGTCTGCATCATGGGCAGGCATCTGGTGCGTTGTCTACGTTGCATCGCATGGGGTTGGTGTTCTCGTTGCGAGACAAGCGCAACAAGTGTCACCCATACGTGCATGGCAAACTGCGCAACATGTTCTTCGTTGAGCAGCGCAACGATTCGCCAAGCGTGACACGGTCTGGGATGCGTCGTGCGTTGCTTGACGAGTTGCACAGTACGTGTGTCATTGCGTCGGAGATTGGGTTCACGCCCAACTTGCAAGAAGCCATCAGCATGCTTGTTGATAGGCTTGCAGCCGATGACAGACCCCGGGACTGAACGCAAGGGCTACTGCCAAGGCAATCAAGAGCGTTGCAATGTGTCAGGCTGTCCAAAGTTCGGCACGCTTGGACGTGCAGGTCGTGACGGCAATAGGCGCATCAAAGGTTGTGGCGACCCCACGGCTAGAGGTAAGCGCAATCGTGCCAAAGGCGACAGCAAAGCACGTCGGGCACGCAAGCAACTGGGCATCGCAGGTGCAAACACTCGCCACGAAGAACTGTGGGGCGGTGACTTGCGATTAGAGGTGAAGGCTGGTGCGCAGGTGCAGCCGATTGCCACTCGTTACTTTGCAGCAGAGCAACAAAGCCAAGCCCATCGTGCCATAGGAGACCCGAGACCGTTTGCTTTGATTGCCATGCCAGACGGAATGACAGAGGGATTGGTGGTGATGCGTCTATCCAAGTTCAAGGAACTGTTCGGCGGATAACGAGAGTGAGCGTGTGCATGCTGTAGGGAGACAGCCGCCACAGCAGCACACGACACACAACACCCAAGGAGGAGTAGTTGCATGAAGGAATCTATAAGAGAGCGTCTTGGTATCGGGGCGCAGGTCTATTTCGCAGTCGTACCCGAGTGGGTATTGGACTTGCCCATCTCGGCGCAGGCGGTGCGTGTCTACTGCTGTCTGCGCAGGTATGCAGACAACAAGACTGGTGAATGCTGGCCGAGTAGGCGCACGCTTGCGATGCGGTCTCGCACGTCCATCACGACCCTTGATAGATGTCTCAAGGAGTTGGTGGACCACGGTGCTATTCGTATGGAGCGTCGCAAAGGCAACAATGGTGATTGGACAAGCAATCTCTACACGGTGTTGTCCATGCCGTTGGGGGTGGCATCAGATTTGATACCACCTCGCCCCGTTCTTGCGGTCACGGGTGGCAGCAAATCTGATGCCCTAACTACACCCAATGTGAATGAGAGACAAGAACTGCCCGACTATCATTCCAAGCAACAAACAGAGCAAGTAGCACCTACGGCAGATGGACTCTTGCAGGTTGCAGCAGAGTTTGAGGAACTCGCCAACACAAACAGCAAGATGGCGCCAGCCTTACGCAGATTGGCAGCCAAGTTTGCAAAGCAAGCAATGGAGTTGAACGATGAGTAAGACCCTCTACGGAATCGCAGTATGGACAGTCCTAATGATTGCTGGTGTTTGGCTTGGAGGACGCCCAGCGCAGCCTCAACCGATGCCAATCATTGTGCCAATCACAACGACCACAACATCTAGTAGCACCACATCCAGCACTACTACCACCACGACAACAACGACGACGACGACGTTGCCAGCCAAGAGCGCAAGCAGCGTCAAACGATGCCCAGAGTTGGAGCCGTTGCTGGCGCAGTATGGCTTGCCAGCAGACCCGTTCTCATACATCGCATGGCGTGAGTCCCGATGCAATCCCGGGGCTGTCAACGCCAAATGGAACGAGGCAGGCGAGTTGGTGTATGCCCTCAACAGCAACAAGACTTGGGACTCGGGGCTACTGCAGGTCAATAGCATCCATCGCAACCTTGTTCGTGAGGTGTGTGGCAAGCAGGCGCTTCGCAACAATCTGGCTGGCTTGCTAGACCTAGATTGCCAACTCAAGGTGGCGGCACGTCTGTACGACGGCGGCAAAGGCTTGAGCCATTGGCGTGCTACATACAAGCAAGACAACTAACACAAACCCTGATAGATTGAGAGTGGAGGCAGCAATGAGCGCAAGACGGAATCGGGCACAACTACGAGGCAATGCAGCAAAGGTCATCCGAGATGCACGCACACTTGGCAATGTCAGTCAAGTCCGAATGGCGGACTTACTCGGCATCTCACAGCCATTGGTCTCATCGTGGGAGTGTGGCAAGGTCACCCCGGGGATTGACGACTTGGCACGCATCGAGCAAGTGTTGGGAGCAGAGCAAGGTTCCCTCTTTGTCGCTATCGCATACGGGCAGGCTTGATGATTGGACTGCGTTGTGACAGAACCATCTGTCAGGAACGTCTGGTCCGAACCACCCGTCTCTCCAATGAGAGAACGACCCCACCGTTTGTCTCCAGAGCCGCTTGTGCGCATGGTTGACGGAATGCCATGCAGAGAAGCAGCAGCGTTTCTTGGAGTCAACGCTGGAACGTTGCAGAAATGGCGCAACGGTGACACAACACAAGGTCTGCACTATGCAAGAGCGGACAGGATTGCATGTCATGCGCTCGGCGTGCATCCTGCAAACATCTGGGGCGCGGATTGGTGGAGACTATGAGCGTCGCAATCTTGTGGCGTGATGGCGAAGTCACGAAAGGTCGCAATGCGACAGACGTGCTTGAGCAACTGCTTGGTGGTTGGAATCCAAACACCATCATTGAGTTGCGTCACGTGCTTGCTCGCAGAGCAGGCTTGTCCATCTCACCAGCGTGTGTTGATGACGATGGATTCTTGCGTCAGTTGGACGCAAGCGGCATCTTGACGTACCAACTCATCAACGACTAGCAAACGGTCTAGATAGGCACGAATAAGGGTCGTCGCAATGGTGCGCCTGCACCTATTACACTTGTTGATACGACGAACGACGGGTTCGTCGCACAACAACAAGGAGACAGCAATGCCACAGCAAATCACACCAGAGACGAGGGAGCGGTACATCCGAGCCCTTGAGATGAGAGACAACGGACGCACGTTCCGTGAGATAGCCGAAGTGTGCGGATACGCAGACGCTGGCACGGCACGGTACGCATGGATAGGCGGACTGCGCCTCGCAGGTCGTGACGCAGAGATTCCAACACGCACGCCACGACGCATCCGAGTGAGCATGCCCAACGCAAGTGGGCGCAACATCACACGAGTGATGACGGTGGACAGTTTGGAGTCGTGGGTAACGACAAGCACATTGACCTTCGGCATTGAGATTGAGTGTGTCGGGTTGCTGGACTATCAAGCAGCGCAAGCCTTGCGCAACGCTGGCGTTGAGTGTGAGCGACCTGGCTACACACATCGCACGATGGCGGAGTGGAAGGTTGTTCCAGATGCGTCGTTGCGTGGACGTAACGGCTCGTGTGAAGTGGTCAGCCCAATCCTGCGAGGCACAGATGGTCTCGCAGAGGTGCGCACGGTGATGAAGGTGCTACGTGATGCTGGCGCACGAATCAACGAGTCGTGCGGCATGCACGTCCACATCGGAGTTGATGGTGCATTGACACGCCAAGAGCAGGCAGCAGTCATTCGCCTCTACCAAGGCTGGCAATGGGCGATGACAGCAATGGTGCTTGAGCGTCGTATCAACAACTCGTGGGCACAGTTGCGCACGGCACACAACGCCGAGCGCCTTGCGAACGAGTGGGAGCACGGACAATGGAACGACGACTCGTTGCGTAGGTGGGCTGGTCTGCAAGACCGCTACTTCGCCTTGAACGTGTCAGCGTTTGGTCGTCACGGCACGTTTGAGATGCGTGCGCATCACGGCTCGTTGAACGGCACGAATGCAGCAGCGTGGGTGGCGTTCAACCTTGCGTTCATGGAGTACGCCAAGTTGTGCGTGCAACGTGGAACGGACCACGAGAACATGATGTGGCAGTCGTCGGGCGTTGACATTGACGGCACGTGGCACCACCATACCGACGTGCATCGTGACGCATCGGGTCATCCAGCGCCAGTCACAATCCCCAACACACGAGAGAGCGCAATCAACGCATTCAAGCGTCTGTGCGCAATCTTGTTGACCAATGGATTGCTTGCCCAAGACCTGCACGACTACCTCGTGCAGCGTGCAGGCAACATCCCAACCAATCGCAACCGATAACAACAACAACCAACAACAAAGAAAGCAGGTAGTAGCAATGTGTGGAATCGGAGCATTCCAGATAGTGGGAGGTGAGTGCGACCCACGACAAGTCGCACGTGTCCTCTTGCGTCTCCTAGAAGTTCGTGGACGTGATGCCTCTGGCGTTGCGTGGCACGACAACGGCGAGACGTACATCCAGAAGGCAGCAGTCGCAGGCAGCGTGCTTGCACGACAGTTGGATGAGAGCGTCGGAACGACGGGCATTGTCCACACACGTTGGGCAACACAAGGCGACCCCAAGCACGAGGCAAACAATCACCCGATTGACGCAAGCGGAGTCGTTGGCGTACACAACGGTCATTGCAGTAATGATGACGAGTTGATTCGCCTCTGCGACGGATACAAGCGCAAAGGTCAAGTGGACAGCGAGGCAATCTTTGCCTTGATTGCACACGGACCCAAGGAGTTGAAGTTGCGACAGCGTCTTGCAAAGGTGCGTGGCGGTGCAGCCTTGTTCTGGTTGCGCACGGGCGACACAAAGCAGCGTCTCCACGTTGCACGCCTCTCGTCCAGCCCTCTCGTATTGGGCATGACGAAAGGTGGCAGCATCATTGGCGCAAGCACAGAACCCATCTTGCGTGAGACAGCGAAGCGATGCGGATTGACGTTGGACGTGGTGCATACGTTGCCTGAGGGAACGTACATGCGTTGCGAGAACGGCAACATCGCCGAGACGCAGAAGGTTGAGTTGTCACGTGAGTGGAAGTTCGCGCTTCCCGATTACAGTAAGCGCAGCACCTACACGGCGCCTGCAACACGCCAACACCTGCCTGAGCCGCAGAGCGAGGCAGACCAGATGACGTTGGAGATGTTGCTTGAGGCGGAGATTGAGCAGGAGATTGCAGACCGCCTTGAGACGGACACGTTGCGTGACGTATTGGACAGACAGTTCGGCATGGGTCGCTACAGCGACCGCAGGTGGTAACACCCATGCCTACACAATCGCCAAACAACAACAACACCCAAGGAGGTAGCAACATGGCGAAGCACAACATCAGCCCCGATGACGGGCTGGGAGAGACACGGCTCTACCGTGTCACGATGGTGGTAGCGGTACATCCGCTCTACTGCCCAGACGGACATCCCAACATTGAGGAGTCTCCCGAAGGCGTAGTTCTCTACGCAACGACGGGCGGCTTTGACGAGATTGAAGGTGTCCAGATTGTGGGCGAGCCAGCGGTGCAGGAGTTGCGAGTAACGCTCGCAGGTCCGCAGGTCGTGAAGGCAGAGATTGCGCAAGCAACCTTGCCCGACGACGAGGACAGCGTGGTTGAGGCATTGCGAGCGATTGCACCTGCCAATCCCCGGGACTCCAAGCCGAAGAAGCGCAAGAAGCACAAGAAGCAGTACCGCCCATCGGCACGCATTGCCGAGCGGATGCAGAAGGTGCTTGACACGCTGAACGCAGTCAAAGATGCGAGTGCAGACGAGATTGCGTTGCTGTCAGGTGTGCCTGTGAAGCAGGTCTATTCAGACCTCTACCACCTGCACGACCTGAAGAAGGTGTCAGCCGTGAAAGCGGCAGGCAAGGTGCGTTGGATTGCCAACGCAGACAACAACAACGAGAGCAAGTAAGGAGACAGCCTTGTTAGCAACACGTACACAAGCAGCCGTCGCCGTGGACCAAATCCTTGGTCGCAGCGTTGGACTGATGCTTGCAGAGGGGAGTGCGGGCATGAGAGTCCACGTTCCAATCTGCGGAGGCAATGGGCAAGCGTGGTTCACATACTTCATGGGACACCTTGCCAGCATTGGATACAGCGGCTCTATTGACTGGACGTTCCAATGGGACGGACAGAACAGTTGCGTCGCATTGCACGAGTTGGCGCACGCCGACAACGCAATCGCAGTCATCACCAGCATCGCATTGGACAATGAAATGATGCGAGGCAACGATGGTTGGGTCTATGCGTGGTGGGCAAGCCGCAATGAACACCCAGCACAGACAATGCTGAAAGGTGCGTATCTGATGGACATGGAATACGCAGGTTGGAAGCGTGGTTGGCGATTCGTCATGCCGTTGCTGAACACCAACTCCATACAGCCTTACCGTCATCAGTTGCCAACCACCGTTGAGCAATGGCAGCAGCAGACCCCAACCGCAGAGCAGGTGGTGTGATGTTGCATGTCACCAATCAACGCAGGTGGAGGCGCACCAAGATGGTGTTCACCGCCCTCGTTTCGTTTGCCTTGCTTTGGTGCATTGGCGGACTTGAGGGCTACGAGCCAATGCCATACCCAGAGGCGGCAATCGTGCTGATGGGCGTGTTTGGGTACATGGTTCACAACCTCACCAAGCACTACAAGTAAATCGGGACACCACCCACGGCGCTTGTGGCAGGCGTCGTGGGTGGTTCTCTGACCAACCACCGTCAGCCGCTACGATGTTTGCTTATGACAAAGACCCAAGGACAATCTCACAAGGTTCGCAAAGAGTTGGAGAAGTTGGCGCAACCCATTGACAGCGTCAAACCACATCCGCGCAACGTGCGCCAAGGCGACATTGGCACCATCAGCCGCAGCCTTGAAGCCAACGGTCAGTATCGCCCAATCGTTGCCCACAAAGCCACCAATCACATCTTGGCAGGCAATCACACATGGAAGGCAGCCAAAGCCCTCGGCTGGACCAAAGTGGCAGTCACCTACGTGGACTGCAGCGAAGAAGATGCCATTCGCATCTTGCTTGCAGACAATAGAGCCAACGACCTTGCCACTTACGACGACCAAGCCTTGCTGGAGTTGTTGAAGCACATGATTGTCAATGACACTCTTGATGGCACGTTGTATGAGCCATCTGACTTGGACGACCTTGTTGCGTTGCTAGAGCCACCAAATCTTGAGCAGGTCATTGCCGACATTGGCGCACCTGACGATGACGACTTCACGGGAACAATCAAAGTCAAGGTCACATTGCCAACGTATGAACGCTGGCAGGAGATGTGGACTGCGTTAGAAGGAGACACAGACGATGAGCGAATCGCCAACCTCATTGACGCCTACGGCTCACACGCCTGACGGACTGCACATCTACTTAGCCGCAGCACCATCAACAGCAAGGCACGGCATGATGGCATTGAACAGCAGCAGCAATCAACCAGCCAAGTTCTTGCTGTCGTATCACTACTTCAAAGCGATGGACTTGGACGCATTGGTTGATGGCATGCAAACCAAGCCAATGGTCTTTGCTGACTCAGGCGCATACAGCGCATGGACGCAAGGCGCAGAGGTCAAACTCAAAGACTACGCAGACTGGCTGAAGCGTTGGTCGCACATCATTACCACGTATGTCAATCTGGACGTCATCAGAGACCCCGGGGCTACAGCCGCCAACCAACGTCTAATGGAACGTGAAGGCTTGCAACCGATTCCCGTCTTTCATACGGGCAGCGACTTCGTTGTGTTAGATGACCTTGCCAAGACCTATCCGTACATCGCTCTTGGCGGCATGGTTGGAAGCAGCGCATCAGCCTGCCTCAAATGGTCAGCAGAGTGCATGCGACGCACAAGAGACGTCGGTACAGCGTTTCACGGATTCGGTAAGACACGCAAGCAGGTCATTGAATCGTTGCCTTGGTACAGCGTTGACTCATCGTCATGGGGTAGCGGTCATCGCTTTGGTGCGCTGGACGTGTGGACTGGTCGGCAGTTCGTCAAAGTCCGCATCGGCAACATGCAAAGCATCTACAAGTACGCCAGCGTCATCAGAGGCTATGGCGTTGACCCCGTATGTCTTGCAGACCGTGGGCGTTACCACCAACGCTATGCAATAGCAGTCAGCGCACAATCATGGCACGCATACGAGGCGCACCTGCGACGGCGGCACGGAGCCATTGCATGCCCAAAGCGCCCCGACGGCTTGCACGTCTACCTTGTTGACGGTGCCAAACAGCACCTGCAATGGGCTGCCAACAGCCTCAAGCAATGATTGTCGTCATCTCGTGTGGCGCAAAGAAGCGCACCACGCCAAGTCGTGCCATTGACCTCTACGACGGGTCATACTTCAAGGCAGCACGGAACTGGGCACGCAGCGTTACAACAGACAATCGCATCTTCATCATGTCTGCCAAATACGGACTGCTACCAGCCAACAAGGTCGTTCATCCGTACAACTTGCGCATGGGTCAAGCAGGCTCAGTCACGGTGGGCATTCTGCGTCAACAAGCCAGAGCCTTGCTTATTGACCGAGAGGTTGCCATTGTTGTCGCTGGCGGCGCTTACGCCAACATGGCTCGCCAAGTATGGACCGACATACGTACACCATTCGCAGCCCAACCTCATGGCGTGTTGTATCCGGGGAAGTCTGGCATGGGCTACCAACTGCAGGCAATGAAACAGCACCTAGGACGCTTGCCTGCGACCTCCCCTATGCAGACGCCAGACCAGCCCTGAACTCGCAGCACAGAGCAGCACAGAGCGTGTTATGACCCCCGAAATCGCACGAAACAGCCCCCAACCACCGAAAGTGCTGTTGTCGTACTGGTTTGCAAAGACGTGGGACTTGGACGCAGCATTGGACGGACTGCCTGCCAAACCAATGCTGTTTGCCGACTCAGGTGCATACTCAGCATGGACCAAAGGTGTGCGCATTGACCGCGCGGACTACTTGGCATGGCTCAAGCGGTGGGCGCATCACATCACGGTGGCATCCAATCTAGATGTCATTAGAGACGTTGATGCCACGTTGGACAATCAACGCTGGCTAGAACGCAACGGCGTTGACGTCATTCCCGTGTTCCATACGGGCACAGACTTTGCTGTGCTTGACAGTCTTGCCAAGTCTTACCCCTACATCGGACTCGGCGGCATGGTCGGTGCAGCATCATCAAGCAACCACCGTTGGGCAGCAGAGTGCTTCAAGCGCACACGACAGCACCAAACCTGCTTCCATGCCTTCGGCATGACACATCCCAAAGTCTTGGGCAGTCTGCCTTGGTACAGCGCAGACTCTGCCACATGGGCTAACGGGCAACGCTACGGACAAGTTCCATGCTGGACGGGACGACGCATGGAGAACCTGCACCTTGGCAGACCAGACACCATCTACAAACATGCACGCCACATACGTCGCTACGGTGTAGACCCCGGGGGCTTCGCAGACCGCACACGCTTTGACCGCAAAGACGCAATCGCAGTCTCAGCAGCCTCGTGGCATGCTTACGAGTCCTTCATGCGTCAAAGACATGGCGCAATCAAGTGTCCTGATAAGGTTGACGGCATGCACGTCTATCTGGTGCAAACAATCATCAGGGACATGCGAGACGCAATCACAGCCATAGGGAGACAACATGACTAAGACAATCGCAATCGTGTCAGGTGGTATGGACAGCGTTGTGCTGGCACACATGCTTCGGCACGAGGAACACGACCTGCACCTCGTCTCATTCAACTACGGGCAGCGCCACAGCAAGGAACTTGACTTTGCCAAACAATGTGCAGCCGACCTGCGCAGCCCACACAACATCGTTGACCTCTCAGGTTTGCAAGGCTTGCTCAAAGGCAGCAGCCTCACCAGCAATGACGTTGCTGTGCCGGATGGACATTACGCAGAGCAAACAATGCGCATCACCGTCGTACCTAATCGCAATGCCATCATGCTCAACATTGCAGCAGGCTTGGCAATCGCAGAAGGTGCAAAGTATGTTGCTACGGGCGTACACGGCGGCGACCATTACATCTATCCAGACTGCCGACCAGCCTTCATCAAAGCAGTTGATGCCATGTTGTGCGTAGCCACCGATGGCTTTGCACGCAAAGGCTTTGGCGTGCTTGCACCATTCCTGAACTGGACCAAAGGCGACATAGCAGCCAAAGGCGATGCGATTGGCGTGGACTTCAACAAGACGTGGAGTTGCTACAAAGGCGGCGACATACATTGCGGCTCGTGCGGCACATGCTTTGAGCGACGTGAGGCATTCAATGAGGCTGGCGTACAAGACCCAACGCAATACCTAGCGACTCCTGATTACGTAGACCCCCGGGGCTAACGTGACCTACCAAGTCGTCAAGCGTTACGGGCATGACCAAGGTTTGTCATGCGTGTTCAGACAATGGCGTGCTGATAGCCATTGCAAGTTCCTACACGGCTACGCATTGGCATTTGAGTTGGTCTTTGAAGCGGACACTCTTGACGCACGCAACTGGGTTATTGACTTTGGGTCGTTGAAACCAATCAAGCAGCATTTGACGGAGATGTATGACCACACGATGTTGCTTGCAACCGACGACCCGCTGTGGGACGACTTGTATCACCTCGGCATGCATGCTCTTGGCGTTGCCGACATACGTGCCGTGTCGGCTACGGGTTGTGAAGCGATTGCTGAACACGTACACAACTACGTCTCATCTTGGCTAACTACTCGTCAGCACGCCAATCATGTGCGCATTGTCAAAGTAACGGTGAGCGAACATCCCGGGAACTCGGCAGCGGTAATCGCATGACTGGCAACCAACCTTGGGACATGGCACCCGAAACGATTGAGGAGATGATGTTGGCATTGCTTGACATTGAGGACTACGAACGCAACACGGGACAACAGATTGGCGTGCACGAAGCACCAATCGTCACTCGTTCATTGTTCAAGGACTTTGGTCAACGTATCTTGCGCCTTGAGCAGATGTTGGGCTTGAATGAAACAGCCTCGCAATGACCGCACCATTACCCCATACCGTGTCGGTTTGTCGCAACCTAGAGCAACGTGGAGCGTGTGTTTATGAGCGAATCTGATGAAATAGTCAAAGTTGGACGAATGTTGTCAGTCAGCGAGATGTTCGGACCAACCCTGCAAGGCGAGGGTCCAAGCCAAGGAATGCCAGCGTTCTTCATTCGCTTGGGATTGTGCAACCTTGACTGCCGTTGGTGCGACACTCCGTACACATGGGACTGGACGGGCAAGAACGGCTACGCATACTCCAAGCAGATTGAACTGAAGCGCATGTCGGTTGACGACGTTGTTGAGCGTTGCAAGACAAGCATCGCACCACAACTGATAGTCATCTCGGGCGGTGAACCCATGTTGCAACAGCGCAGCATGCTTGACCTCGCCAAACGTCTCATCGCAGCCGACCATCGCATAGAGATTGAAACCAATGGAACTGTCATGCCCGAAGATGGTTGGGAGCCGTTGGCACACAACTACGACGTTCATTTCAACGTGTCTCCCAAACTATGGAACAGCGGCGTAGCAGCAGACGACGCAATCAAGATTGACGTATTGCGTAGGCTGTACGACATGGCCGCCACATTCAAGTTCGTTGTGCAATCCCCGGAGTGCGTCATGCAAGTCAACCGCATTGTTGATGACGTGGGACTGTTGCCACAAGATGTGTACCTGATGCCCGAGGGACGCAGTCAGCAAGAGATACTCAACGCATTGCCACGAGTGTTTGACGATTGCATTCATTACGGCTACAACTTGACGCCACGTATGCACGTGCTCGCATACGGTCAAACGAGAGGCGTGTGATGGTTGACAAAGACGCAGCCGAGGCATCAGTCCGAACGCTTCTACGTTGGATTGGTGAGGACCCACAACGAGACGGACTTATCAAGACTCCGCATCGTGTCGCAAAGGCATGGCTTGAGTTGACTCAGGGCTATGCAGCCAACGTGGCAGAAATCTTGTCCACCTCATTTGACGTTCCTTACGATGAGATGGTTGTGTTGCGTGATGTGCCATTCGCTTCAGTCTGCGAGCATCACATGTTGCCATTCACGGGGCACGTCACCATCGGCTATGTGCCAACAGCCCGTGTCGTGGGATTGTCAAAGTTGGCACGCCTCGTTGATGCTTATGCGCAAAGGTTGCAGGTACAGGAGAGGCTTACCAACCAACTCACGGCAGCCATGCAGGAACATCTTGCCCCGTTGGGTTGCGGCGCTGTGGTACATGGCAACCATTCATGCATGTGCAATCGTGGCATCAAGAAGTCCGGGACTATGGTCACTAGCAGTTTGGTTGGCGTGATGCGCACCGACCCAACAGTCCGCGCCGAGTTCCTTGCCCTAGCAAAGCCTTAGCATGCCAAAGCCGCCAAAGGCGTGTCTGAAGTGTGGGACATTGCAAACACACGGAAGCAGATGCGAGCCATGCCATGCCACGTATCAAACTGCACGCACATCAAAGCGGGTACGACCTCACTACGACAGCGCCTACAGAAAGCGTGCCAAAGCGGTACGGGACGCAGCCGTCAACTGCTGGCTCTGCGGCGGAGTGGCACGTGCCAACGACCCATGGACTGCAGACCACGTAATCCCAGCAGACCCCAACAGTCCTCTCCTACCTGCACACCGCTCATGCAACAGCAGCCGAGGGAACAGAACGCCTCCAGAACGCCCACAATCGCCCCTGCTGCGAGCAAACCCAACCCCCATCCCAATCGTGCCAACCACCCATTAGCCCGGCGCACAGCGCAGCACAGCAAGCATGCCAGAAACAGACCTAATCCCGCCCAACGATGCACAACGACAGCAACGATGCCAAACGACCATCGTCCACGCTGCACGACCACCGTTTGGCAAGAACGACACCAAACGAACAGCAACGACGCCAAACGACGCTCAGTCTCGTCGTGCTGCCCGGCTCACTTGGCATGGCATGACTTGCCCCGACTCGTTTCTTTCGCATGCCAACCCCCAGGTCCCA
>Ga0070749_10001669_pt1 | contig 15025 bp, 22 predicted proteins | sample VirMetDEL_Nov_18_FD_75180 | JGI IMG/M metagenome (GOLD analysis project Ga0070749, IMG submission 75180) | Aqueous microbial communities from the Delaware River and Bay under freshwater to marine salinity gradient to study organic matter... | ecosystem: Environmental > Aquatic > Marine >...
ACCGCTGATGATTTAAAAGCATTATAAATCAGGATTATCCTTATATTCGTAAAATGCTTAATACTATTCAATTATCAATTCAAGGTGATGAGGTAGTAATAGATAAATCAATACTTGTATCATCTAATTACATGATTCAAGTAGTTAAAATGTTGTCACAGCCAAAACCAAAATGGAATGAAATTAGACAAGTTATCGCAAACTCGAATGTACAAGATTTTGAGGAATTATATCGTTTCCTTTATGATAACGCTGGAGTATATGCGTCTGGCCATGAAGGAATGGTGGCAATCCTTGTAAATGAGTATTCATATCAAGCTAATTTTCGTATCGATAAAGAAATCAATATAATGGCTCTTATTGCTAAACTGATTGAACTCAAATAAGTATGCTTGATAATTTCTCATTCCCAGAATTACCTGAAGGTGATAAAGATTTAAATATCCTACAAGATTTTTATAATGAAATCATCCATGATAACGAATACTCTAGATTTGGTGTTGAAGTTGAACCAGGAGATGTTGTAGTAGATTGTGGGGCTAATATTGGTATTTTTAGTAGATATGCTAGAGATATTAAAGGTGCCTCAAAAGTATATTCATTTGAAGCTAAAGAGTTTTGGTATAATTCTTTAATAGAAAATACTAAATATGATCCTAATATTGTCCCTCATTTAGGGTGGATAACTAATGAAAGTACTGGTCCTGATGGTCAATTAAACGTTTGGACTCTATATAAAATCTTAACTACTTATAATATTCCTAAAATTAATTTTTTAAAAATAGATATTGAATGTGGGGAATATGCATTTATAATAGATACCCCAGATGAATTATTTAAAAGAGTTGATAAAATTGCTATAGAAATCCATTTCACCTGTTCACCTGATGGTATTTGGATTTATAAAACTTTAGAAAAATTAAGTAAGTGTGGGTTTAATCTTAAATTTGAATGGATACATAAACAATATCCCATAGCAATGTTATATTGTAAAAAATGAAACATTTCTTAAAATTTCTCTTAATTTGGATAAGTCAAAACCTAGCCATACCGTTCTGGATGATTGGACACGTTCATCTAATGACTTCAGTTTATCAAGACATACATGAAATTTTAGCCAGCTTAGGTATGAATATTTTAGTATTAATTGGCTTTATTTTAGATTATAAACAAACAAAAACAAATAAATAAATTATGGAACAACAACAAATGAATCTTAACATTGATTTAAAAAACACAACCTCAATTGAAACCCCAGAAGGAAACAAAATATTCCAACAAGGAGTAATTCTTCGTAAAATATCTAAATTTGTAGTAGGTGCTGAAGAAGATGCTGTTATGCCTATTCCTGTGTTTTTTGATCCTCAAACCGGTAAAATTCTTGAAAGTACTATTCCTTTGGAATTGAGAGAAGAATACAAAAATGATGTTATTTAATGTCTCAAATTGAGGTAAAAAATATTTTTGGATGGTTGGATGAGATAACTGTAAAGAAGTCTCATCCCGATTCTTTCTCGGAAAAATCGTGGGATAATTGGAACTCTTACATGATACACAGATATGTATCGATGTATATAGGTTACATAGATGTTGTAAACTATGTACAGAAGATTAGTCCACAAAATAAAAAACAAATTTATTCCATTTACCGAGAAATGATTCCGAAGAAAAAACTATGGCTTAAGTACATCAAGAATGAAAACAAAAGAAATTATCAAGAATTAGCAGAATACATTGCTGAACATCTTTCATGCAGTTTGGGTGAAGCTGATCATTATATTGATATTTTAAGAAAAGAAGGTGTACGCCATATCCTTTGGAACATGGGGGTAAATGAAGAAGAAGCAGATAAATTAATTAAAAAAGCAAAGTTATGAGTAAATTAAAAGACATGCTCTATACATCAGCTGTCGCTGATAAAGCAAAAGCTCTACTAACTCTAGAATTACTAGAAAACAACCCAGCAGGTATTGGAGATCATTCAACAGAAGATTTTTATAAAAATGCTGAAGAAGCACTTGCCATGTTAGCAGATGCTGATGATCGTTTAGAAGCAATTGAAAAATATTTAATAAGAAAACAAGTTATCTAATGCATCACGAAATTTTACATTTTGTATATGAAACCAAATATCTTTATCCCGAATATTTTAACAATGCTCGAGTATTAGAAATTGGCTCTCAAAGTGTTCAAGGTCAACCCTCAGTAAGATGCCATTTTACGGATTGTGAGTATATTGGGGTAGATATAGGAGAAGGAGAATGTGTGGATGTTGTTAGCTTAGGACACTTATATAAATCAGATCAACTTTTTGATACTGTAATAAGCTGTGAATGTTTTGAACATGACCCTTACTATGATCTTACAGTAACCAATATGATTAATCTTCTTCGCCCAGGAGGTATAATGATTTTTACTTGTGCTTCAACAGGAAGATCAGAACATGGAACTGTAAGAACATCTCCGGAGTCATCCCCAATAACGGCAAATATAGAAGGATGGCAAGATTATTATCGAAATCTTACTCAATTTGATTTCCAAAAAATCCCAGCATTTTCAGAAATGAATTGGAATTATTGGGTTTCAAATGAAGGTTGTAGAGATTTATATTATAGAGGTTGGAAAAAGTAAATAAAGTTATTACATTAAACATAAAAAGTTATGGGAAGTATTACATCTAAAATAGCAGATATGCTAGAAGAAGAAGTTCAACCACGTTACAATGATCAAACAGGTGAAGAAAAAGCAATTCGTGATTTTGAAAAAACCTATCCTACACTAGCTAAAGCTTTTAAAGAAGTTCAAGAAGAACAATATGCTTTATTTGCTCGCAAAATGATGGATTATGGGCTTTCAAATATTACTTTAGGTTCAACCCTAGAAGACCCAGAAGACATCCAACTATCTCTTACAGGTATTTGGCTTCGTGTTAATGACAAAATCAATCGTTTAAAAAATTTGTTAAAACGTAAAGGTAGAGTTTATGTTACTAGTGAACCTATGATTGATAGTTTTCTTGATATTGCTAATTATGGTATTATTGCTATGTTAGTAATGAAAGATAAATGGAAAAAATAATATGGGGATTAAAACTCCTATAGTAAGTATTTTAATTCCTACACGAAACCGAGTTAATAAGTTAAAGTTATCTTTAGATACTTTATTTAAAACTTGTTATGATAAAAGTAATTTTGAGGTTTTGTGTGGGGTTGATACTGATGACTTAGAAACTATAGGTTTTTTAAACGAGTATTCTAAAAACTACCCTAATGTAAAATATTATCTTTTTGAAAGAGGAGGTTATAGAAATATCTATAAAATCTTTAACTATTTAGCTACCCAATCTTCAGGATATTTCTTATTTACTTTATCTGATGATATTGAAATGGAATCTTATAATTGGGATTTAGTTATTAAAGAACATAATGGTAAATTTATAATGTTAAATCCCTTAGCTAAAAGTTTAACCCATTATGTACGTAATACCGATCCCAATCTTCCAGGATATGTTTGGTTTGCCTTTCCTATTTTTCCTAAAAAACTTATTGAGCTAACAGGTAGAATATCTAATAACACAGCTTCGGATAGTTGGTTAAGTGAGTTGGCTTATTACGCTAAGGTTCATATCTTACAGGAAGATAATATTGTATTAGAACATTACAGATTTGATGAAACTGAAGATCCAAAAGATATAGATCCTTTGTATAGTGAAATACTTAATGATAGAGATTTTGTTCGTAATGATTTTTATACTGAGTATCAAACACAAGAAAGAATTAAAGACATAGACAAATTAACAGAATATATTAAAAGTTTTGGCTAAAAAGAAAAAAATACCCCCAATTGTAAAAGAAATAAGAGCATATCAACCTGCTGAGATTAACTACGCTTACCAGAAAAATGTTTCTTATTCTCAATTTTCAATGTACCGGGGTTGTAAACGTAAATGGTCTCTCCAATACAAAGAAGGTATTAAAGTATTTACTTCTACTATTCATACTGTGTTTGGTACAGCACTCCATACAGCTTTGCAGCATTATTTAGATGTAATGTATGAGCAAAGTGGAGCTGCAGCTGATAGAGAAAACCTTGTAGAAATATTTGAAGATGCCCTTCGAGAAGAATATAAAACCCAATACAAGAAAAATGGAAACCAACACTTCAGCTCAGCTGAGGAATTGAGAGAATTTTTTGAAGATGGAGTTGAAATTATAAGAACATTTGCTAAAAAACGTAATGCGTATTTTAGTAAACGAGGATGGCATTTGGTGGGGTGTGAGGTACCTGTTGTGGTAACACCTAATAAACGCTATAATAACGTTATATACCAAGGTTATTTAGACGTTGTTATGTACAACGAAACTACTAATAAGTTTAAAATTATTGATATTAAAACATCTACTCGAGGTTGGGATGATAAAACTAAAAAAGATGAAGATAAACAATTTCAATTAATTCTTTACAAACAATTCTTTTCAGAACAATTTGGAGTTCCAGTAGATAATATTGATATTGAATTCTTTATAGTAAAACGTAAAGTTTATGATCATCCTGATTTTGTGATTCCTAGAATTCAAACATTTGTTCCAGCATCAGGTAAAGTAAAACTTAACAAAGCAACTAAAGCTCTAAATGAATTTATAGAAGAAGTATTTGATAAAAATGGATATAAAGAAAAAGAATATGAAGCAAATCCATCAAAGTGGAATTGTACTTTTTGTCCCTTTAAAGATAACCCTGAATTATGCAGCGAAGCAATAGGATAAAGTTAATTATATTTGATTTAGATGGAGTTTTAGTTGAAGCAAAAAATATCCATTTTGATGCTTTGAATAAAGCATTAGGTGAGTATGCTATCGATTGGAACGAACATCTCTCAGTTTATGATGGTTTAAAAACTACCCAAAAACTTCAAATGTTAACTGAAAGAAAAGGTTTACCTGAGAGTAGTCATGAATCAGTTTGGGAAGCTAAACAGTATTGGACTTTACAAATGTTAAAAGAGCTCCAACCCAATCAAACCCTTCAATCCGTAATGTCTGCTTTATCTGAAGATGGTTATAAATTAGCAGTTTGTTCTAATAGTATTCGTAAAACAGTACTAACTGTATTGGCTAAATTAGGAGTTATTGAGTTTATTGATTTAATTATATCTAATGAAGATGTAAAAAATAGTAAACCTCACCCTGAAATGTACTGGAAAGCAATTTCAGTAATGAGTTGTTTGCCTGAAGAAACTTTAATTGTAGAAGATTCACCTTACGGGTTATTAGCAGCAGCTAGAAGTAAATCTCATATTTTAAGAGTAAAAAATCCAAAAGAAGTAACATACACAAATATATTTAAAAAATTAAACGAAATAGAAATGGGAGAAAAACAAACACCCCCTGCCTGGAGAGATGAAACGTTAAATGTTTTAATCCCAATGGCTGGAGCTGGAAGTAGATTTGAACAAGCAGGTTATACATTTCCAAAACCTTTAATTGATGTTCAAAATAAACCTATGATTCAGGTTGTAGTAGAAAATCTTAATATTAAAGCTAATTTTATTTATATTGTACAAAAATCACATCGTGAAAAATATAATTTAGATACATTACTTAATTTAATTACTCCTAATTGTAAAATTGTAGAGGTAGATGGATTAACTGAAGGTGCTGCTTGTACGGCTTTGATGGCTAAAGAATACATCAACACAGATGCCCCATTATTCTTTGCTAACTCAGACCAATTTGTAGAGTGGGATTCAAATGAATTTATGTACAAAATGCAAGAAACAGATGCTGATGGGGGTATTGTTACTTTTAGAGCAACTCACCCAAAATGGTCATTTGCTAAAGTAGATGAAAATGGTTTAGTAACTGAAGTAGCAGAGAAAAATCCAATTTCGGATATTGCAACTGTAGGTTATTATTATTGGAAACATGGTTCTGATTTTGTAAAATATGCAGAACAGATGATTGAAAAAGATATTCGTGTAAATAATGAATTTTATGTATGTCCTGTTTTTAACGAAGCTGTGGCTGACTGTAAACAAATTCGTACATTTGATATTCCTAAAATGTGGGGATTAGGTACACCCGAAGACTTAAAATATTATTTAGAAAATTACAAGTGAAAACAGCTATCTGCATATCAGGTTTAGCAAGGTATTATAGAGAAACCTATACTCTATTTAAAGAAAATATCTTAGATAAACTCCCAGGAGAATATGATATTTTTATCTCTACCTGGGAGACAGATGACATTCTAGATATTAAAGATTTATATAAACCTACCCTAATAAAAACAGATCCTAATATACCTGAAAATTTAGAAGGATATAACGAATGGGAAAATTTTTATACTAAATTCCCTAATAATAGTAATTCTAGTCCTGCTAACACATTACCAATGCTTTATAAAATAAAGGATTGTATGCAAATAGTAGAAGGTTATGGAAAAACTGTTAATGTAGAGTATGATTTTGTTATTAGAACCAGATTTGATATTTTAAACTTAACTCCTTTAAATTCATATCAATTATTAAATACCCAAACCACATCAAAAATAGGAGCTCATTATTCAACTTTGCCAACAGAACCAGGATGGTTATATGATGGATTTGCTTTTGGAGATTATAACACAATGTTAACTTATTCTAATTTATATGATAGTTTGTTAGAACAAGCTAAAAAAAGTGATACATGGGTTATACATAAAATTTTAAAAGATTACCTTATAGACAATAACATACAAGCTATCAATCCTGATAATGTAATAGGGATGCTTAAACAAGAAAGACCAATTGTTTTCTTTGGTTCTAGTTACCCCGAAAATGTAAATACTATAGCATGGAACAACCTAAAAAAAATTCAAAAATTTTAATTTCCCACAGAGGAAACCTTGAGGGTCCCATTTCTAAACTAGAAAACGCCCCAGAATATATTGATAATGCTCTTAGTTTAGGTTATCAAGTAGAAATTGATATTTGGTCAATTGATGGAGTTTTATTTTTAGGACATGATAAACCTATTCACGGAATAACTCAACATTGGTTAAATAAAAGAGCTCATAAACTTTGGGTACATTGTAAAAATGTAGAAGCTATAGAATGGTTTAACTCAATAGGAGGGTTTAACTACTTTTGGCACCAAGAAGACACAGTAACATTAACAAGTAGAAACTATATTTGGGCTTACCCTGGTAAACAACCTATTAAAGGTAGTATAGCAGTAATGCCTGAATTATATAAAGATAATTTAACAGAATGTATTGGGATTTGTAGTGATTATATTAAAGAATATAATTTTTAGAATCTTAATATATGTATATCAAATAATAAATAATAAAGATTTATGGCAAACAAAGACATGACATTAACAAGTGTAAAAATCCAAAGTGATTTGTTTGAAAATTTCAAAATCGAGTGTGTAAAACGTAAGTTTTCTTTCCAAAAGCTTGCTGACCGTGCAATTTATTTGTATCTTACAGATGATGATTTTAGAAAACAAATTTCAAACCACACAAATTTAAATTTAGAAAAATAAAACTACATGAAAGAAGGTTACATTAAACCCGAAGATAGGAAAAAAATCCTTCTTCTAACGGATGACATTCGAGTTCATTCAGGAGTTGCTCAAATTGGTCGTGAAATGGTTGTAAATACCTCACATCGATATAATTGGGTTCAAGTAGCAGGAGCAGTTCAACACCCTGATAAAGGTAAAAGAATTGATTTATCCCAAGATACTGATAAACTCTCAGGAAACACTGATTCTTCCGTAATTTTATATCCCACAGATGGATATGGAGATCCTAATATGATCAGACAACTTATCCAAATGGAAAATCCAGATGCAATTTTTTTAATTACAGATCCTAGATATTTTGTTTGGTTGTTCCAAATGGAAAATGAGATTCGTAAAAAAATTCCTATTGCTTATTTGAATATTTGGGATGATCTTCCAGCTCCAATGTATAATAAAGAATACTATGAATCGTGTGATGCTCTATTTGGTATTTCAAAACAAACAGTAAATATAAATCAAATAGTACTAGGGGAAAAAAGCAAAAACAAGATTATTAAGTATATTCCTCATGGTTTAAATAATAAAAATTTCCAACCTGTTACAGAACTTACTCCTGATATGGAAGAGTTTAAAAAACATTTGTTTAGAGGGAAGGAATATGATTTTGTTTTATTGTTTAATTCAAGAAATATTAGACGTAAATCAATTCCTGATACTATTTTAGCTTGGAAATTATTTATGGATCAACTTCCTAAAGAAAAAGCAGAAAAATGTCTTTTAGTTCTCCATACTGAACCCGTATCAGATCATGGTACAGACCTTCCAGCTGTTATTGAATACCTATTTCCTAATAATGATGCTAATATTGTAATTTCAGCTGATAAACAACCAGCTCCAGGCATGAATATGCTATATAATTTTGCTGATGGGGTAATTTTATTATCATCTGCTGAGGGTTGGGGATTGTCATTAACTGAAGCCTTATTAACAGGTACTCCTTTTATTGCTAACGTAACAGGTGGTATGCAAGACCAAATGCGTTTTGAGGATGAAAATGGAAATTGGATTAACTTCAATGCTGATTTTCCTTCAAATCATAAAGGAACCTATAAAAAACATGGTAAATGGGCTCTACCAGTCTACCCAAGCAATTTATCTATAGTTGGTTCCCCAGCAACTCCATACATTTATGATGATAGATGTAATGCTGAAGATGCTGCAGAACGTATTATGGAATTATATAGTATGAGTAAAGAAGAAAGACAAGAAAGAGGAAGAGCCGGATTAGAATGGGCTACTTCAGATGAAGCCGGTTTTACCTCAGAACAAATGTCCCAACGTATTATTGAAGGAATGGATGAACTATTTAATACTTGGCAACCGAGAGAAAAATTTGAGTTTACATCCGATACAGATTTTGAGCCAAGAGTTTTAAAACATAAATTAAGTTATTAATGAAAAATACATTTTACGTAAGTTGTCCCATTGACACATATTCAGGTTATGGTGCTCGTTCAAGAGATTTTGTTAGAGCCCTTATAAATCAAGACAAATATGATGTTAGAATTTTACCCCAACGTTGGGGAAGTACTCCTTTTGGGTTTATTGATGATCACATTGAAGAATGGGGTTTCTTAAAAAAACACTTAACAGGAGGCCAATTAACCGAACAACCTGATATTTGGTGTCAGATTACAGTCCCAAATGAATTCCAACCCGTAGGGAAATATAATATTGGGGTAACAGCTGGTATTGAAACCACAGCCTGTATTCATTCTTGGATTGAAGGGTGTAATAGAATGAATTTAGTTCTTACTTCATCAAACCATTCTAAAAAGGTATTTGAAACTACTTCTTATACAGCAGAACAAAATGGTCAACAAAGAGAAGTTAAATTAACTACTCCTGTTGAAGTTCTTATTGAAGGAGCTAATTTAAATGTTTACAAACCTTTAGATACTCCTATGACTAATAACGATTTGTATCAATCTTTAAATTCAATACCTGAATCTTTTGCTTATTTGTTTGTAGGACACTGGATGACAGGACAGATGGGAGAAGATAGAAAAAATGTTGGTTTATTAGTTAAAGCATTTTATGAAGTTTTTAAAGGTAAATCTAAAAAACCTGCTTTAATTTTAAAAACAAGTGGAGCAGGATCTTCTTATATGGATAGATATGAAATGCAAAAGCGTATAAATTCTATCATGAGTAGTGTTCCTTCAAATAAACTTCCTAAAATTTATCTTCTCCACGGTGAATTCTCAGATCAAGAAATGAATGAATTGTATAACCATCCCAAGGTAAAAGCTATGATTAGTTTAACTAAAGGTGAAGGTTTTGGTCGCCCATTACTTGAATTTAGTTTAACTAATAAACCTGTTATTGCCACAGGATGGTCAGGTCATACAGATTTCCTTAATCCTGAGTTTAGTGCTTTAATGGGGGGAACATTAACTAATGTTCATCCTTCAACAGCTAATGACTTTTTAATTAAAGAATCTCAATGGTTTAGTGTTGATCATAACCATGTAGGTCATTTTATGATAGATGTTTTTGAAAATTATAAAGATTGGAAAGTAAAAGGTAAACGTCAAGGTTATTTTAGTAGGACTAATTTTAGTTTTGAAAAAATGGAAGAACAACTTAATGAAATTTTTTCAACTAATCTCCCAGAATTACCTAAAAAAATAGAACTAAAATTACCTCAAATTAAAAAAATCAGTCTTCCTAAAAAAGAAAAAACAAATGGATAATTTAGTTATATGTGAAAGATGTGGTTCCGATGCGTGCTATGTTCAAGAAGTAAATCAAGATATTAATAATTACCAATGTTATGGGTGTGGTTTTATAACCAACACCCTAATGAAACAAGACTCTCAATTTTTTAAAGAACAAATTGAACTTCTTCCTAACCTGTATAAAGAATTAATGGGTGAAGATGAAGAAGGTAAGGTTTGGATGCCTGCTACTATTAACTTACCTTCTCAAGGAATGGTGTTTGCTAATGGTACTAGTGCTGAAAATTGGAAGTGGGCAGCTGTTCAATCAGTAAAAGTAAAACCCGAAGAAAAAGAAAAGTACCCAATTCCCGGCAAACCTGGAGAATTTTATGAACAAAGAATGGATATGGGTACTCTTAAAGAATTTGATGAGAAAGATTTTATTGAAGCTTTAGATTACATAGGAATTTTTAATCAACCTGAATGATGAAAATAAGTTATGCCATTACAGTTTGTAATGAAATATTAGAGATAAAACGTTTACTTGATTTTCTTCTAGAACATAAGAGAGATCAAGATGAAATTGTTATAGTATTTGATAAAAACCATGGTAGTCAACCTATAGAAGATTACCTCAGGGCTAATTCAGTTAATGATTCTAAATTTAGATGGTATCCTTTCCCCTTTGAAGGAGATTTTTCAGCATTAAAAAATTATCTTACTAAAAATTGTACAGGGGATTATATATTTCAAATTGATGCTGATGAGGTTCCTAATTTAACTTTATTACAATACTTACCTGCTATTTTAGAATCAAACAATGTTGATGCTCTGAGAGTACCTCGGGTAAACACTGTAAGTGGGTTAACCCCAGAACATATCCAAAAATGGAGATGGGCTGTTGACAGTAGAGGTAGAGTAAATTGGCCTGATCCTCAATGGCGCATTTATAAAAATAATGGTAAAATCCAATGGAAAAATAAAGTTCACGAGGTGTTGGAGGGTTATGAAACTCATAGTATCTTACCATTAGAAGAAGAATTTGCTCTAGAACATCATAAAGATATCAAACGACAAGAAAAACAAAACGCATATTACGATACATTATAATGGAGAAAAAAACTATTTTAATAACGGGTGTTGCTGGACTTTTAGGTAGTCGCTTAGCAGACTGGATTATAGAAAACCACCCAAATGTTGAAGTACATGGTATAGATGATCTTAGTGGGGGGTACCATGAAAATATTAACCCAAAAGTACATTTTAATAAATTAGATCTATCTAAAAATAACTATGCATTAGAAGCAGTATTTAATAGAATTAGACCTGATTACGTATTTCATTTTGCTGCCTATGCCGCAGAAGGTTTATCTCCTTTTATCCGAACTTATAATTATGATAATAATTTAAGATCAACAGCTGCTATTGTTAATGAATGCATCAGATATAATGTTAAAAGATTAGTATTTACTTCTACTATGGCTGTCTATGGGTATGGTGAAGGTGGAGTTTTTAGTGAAGATATGAAAAGAGCTCCTATAGATCCCTATGGCATTGCTAAAATGGCTTGTGAGAGGGATATCGAAGTAGCTAATGAACAGCATGGGTTAGATTATTGTATTATTCGACCTCATAACGTTTATGGTGCTAAACAAAACATTTGGGATAAGTACAGAAATGTGTTAGGTATCTGGATGTACTATCATATGGAAGGACAACCTATAACAATATTTGGAGATGGATCACAAAAAAGAGCATTTAGTTATATTGATGATAGTCTAGAGCCATTATGGAATGCTGCAATTCTTCCAGAAGCATCCAAACAGATTGTTAATTTAGGGGGCATACATGAATATACTATTAATGAAGCTGCAGATATTCTAGCAGAAGTTGTTGGTGGTGCTGAAAAAGTATACCTAGAAAAACGTCATGAAGTCCATTCAGCTATACCTACTTACCAAAAATCTATTGATGTTTTAAAGTTTGAACATAAGACAGACCTAAAAGAAGGTTTAACTAAAATGTGGGAATGGGCCCAACAACAACCTAAACGAGACAGATTTGAGTGGGATCAGTACGAATTAGAAAAAGGAATTTATAGTTTTTGGAAAAAATAAACAATTATGGGTATATTAACAGAAATAGCTAATGAAATAGGGATGGACAAAGGCACATCCGTAGGAGAACAACACAATTATACAGAAGTGTATGAAAAATATTTTGACCCTATTAAAGATAATCCAATTAAATTACTTGAAATAGGTATTTGGGATAATCGTTTTAAAGGAGCATCACCTAAACTATGGCATAGATACTTTACCAATTTAGACTTTGTTGGGTTCGAAATACAATCTGCATCCAAAATATTAGAGGAAGAATTAGGGTGTCGTGTGTTTATTGGTGATCAGTTTATAGCTGATGACTTAAATAAATGTGTAGAAGAGATGGGTGGAGATTATGACATCATTATAGACGATGGTGTGCATAAATTTGACGCTATTAGAACCAGTTTTGAGATATTATATCCAACTGTAAAAGAAGGTGGTTATTACATTATAGAAGACATTCATGCTAATGATGCTCGTCAAATAGAAGGATGGTTAAAGGAAAATGGTTATGAATATGCTTCGTATTGCCACACAACAAGATGGTCAACAGGAGATAAATTAATAGTTTTAACTAAATGAAGTTAAAAATCTCATACCATATAATGCCTTGGGAGATTGATTATGCTTTTTTAAGTTTTACCCAACTTAAAAAGTCATCATTTTACCTCCAGGATGATGTTACTATTAAGATTGATGCTGCTTTAAATTTATCTGATTATTTAATTGATTGGGATAATACTAAAATGCCAAAACAATTTTTCATAGATAAATTTAATGATTTACTTACGTTGTTAGATAGATACGAAGTAAATCCTATTATTTATGAAGGTGAAGAAAATTATGGGTTTTTTGATGTTCAAAAATTAGCCTATGAACCTGAAATAGATTATTACATTGGTTTGTGTCCTGATATTTACTTCAGTGAACATTTGCTTTATTTAATAGCAGAATCTGTAAGAGTAATCCCAAACAAACATTTTGTCCTTACAGCTGAAATTTATAAAATGTGGGATTGGACTTGGGACGAAATTACTAATAAAGATTATTTAGGAGTTCCTTATAACCAGTGGAATGAAGGAGATATCTTTAAAATTAGACATGAATTTAAAAATTCTGATAATGAAGTATCTTTACAACCTATTACTCATCCCAAATTTGCTTGGTGGTTTGATGTTTATAGTAAATCTTTTTATGAAGATATAGCTCGAATGCCTGAAGAATGGACAGGTTATGGGGGTTGGGATTTTTATGCTATGAACATTGCTAAGCATCTCCAAAGCAAAAAAATTGATTTTCAACAGTATATTATGAGAGGTCAAACAACTTTTGAATATCCTATAGGTCCCTTAAAAGAAAGAGGATTTGTTAAATACTATAAAGATTACTTTTCTATAAAGAAAAACGCATTAGACCAAAGAAAGGTTTTCGAAGCAAATCTTCCTCATTATATTAACAAAGCAATTAAAAACTTAGAAGAAAATAATTATTATGAATAGGAAATACCTCCCAACACTTAGTGAATTAGTAGATAGATTATCAATTGTACAACTTAAAGAAGTATTCATCTCAGAACATAAAGATGAATATGCTCAAGAAATTGCTGATATAGTTCATGATATTCAAGCTCACATAGATGAAAATAAATCTGAAATCACAGCTGAAACTATTCGTGCTATAGTAGTTTTATCACAGATGAATCTTCACATATGGCATAATGAATCTAATTATCGTAAGGGTATTAAAGACGGTAATAACCTGGAATTAACTCATGGTTTAAACGGTATCCGTAATACTGCTAAAAACAGAATACAAGAAGTAGTAGGTGGACGTAAAGATTATAAAATTGATTGTTTAGCAGCTGAATTTAAAGATTGGGAAATTAGTTGGTAATGGAAATATTTGCTAATTTTAGAAACCCAGATGATGATGCTTATCTAATTTTTCTTAAGGAAAAATATAAAGATAAACCATTTACATTCTGGTATGACAAATTCCCAGAGAATCAAAATCAACTCCAAGTAAATCCCTATAATTTTTTATTTTTACATGAACCTGATGAGTTTTTTGGTATGCATTCTAATGCTTCAAAAATCGCTCATCATTTTACAGCTATTTTAACTTGGAATGAAAATTTACTAAACATAGCTCCTAACGCTGTTAATTTTACATATAATGGTCAAACATTAGATGAAGATTATATTTTAACACCTAAAGAAAAAGAATTTAATGTATCCTTTATTTGTGGCACTAAAGAATTAGTAGAAGGTCATAAATTAAGACATAGAGTGTATAATTTAGAATCTAAAATTAATATTCCTAAAAAATGGTACTATGTTCTTGAAGATTTTGATCATGAAACAGGAGTAAGACCTGGATATGGAAATTATACAAAAGATTTAAGTCATATTCCTGAGGGAGTAGATATTATAGGTTATGGTCGAAGAGTATTATCTGATGACTCAATGTTTAATGTTGTTATTGAAAATGTAAAGCAAAACAATTGGTATAATAAAATTGGGGATAATTTTTTAACTAAAACCTTACCCATTTATTGGGGTTGCCCCAATATTAGTGAATTTGGCTATGATGAACAAGGAATTATTAGGTTTGATACTGAAGAAGAATTATTAGATATTTTAAATAACTTGTCTCCCCAAGATTATTTTAGTAGATTAGAGTATAT
>Ga0070749_10001673_pt1 | contig 15013 bp, 13 predicted proteins | sample VirMetDEL_Nov_18_FD_75180 | JGI IMG/M metagenome (GOLD analysis project Ga0070749, IMG submission 75180) | Aqueous microbial communities from the Delaware River and Bay under freshwater to marine salinity gradient to study organic matter... | ecosystem: Environmental > Aquatic > Marine >...
ACGCCATCAGTTACTAAATAGGGAACTGACATGGCCGAAAAAAGGACCTACGTAAAACGTATTATAGTTGGACGTCCGGTTAGATCTATTAACCAAGCGGCTTCTGGCGTTGTCTCCGGTACTGGAAGACAATATGGTGATATACTCATCAATAATGTTGCCACTAATTTATTTACGCCTGGACGACTTTTAGTAGATTCTGGGTTAAGTAAGACTTTTGACTCTAGTGCAAACACTATTTCAATAGGACTTGATTCTGCTGAAATAAAAAATATTATAGATTCGGATTATGTTAAATTTATAACAGGTCAAAGTCTTACACGAAACTTTGTTGATTCTGCATATGTTGAATTAAATTCATTAGATTCAGAAAGAACGCTTCAACTACTTGATTCTGAATTTGGCGCTTTAACAAATTCATTAGTTCCTTATTACGATAGCACATATGATCTAGGATCTCCTACTAAAAAATGGCGCAGATTATATCTTTCAGGCAATACAATTGTTCTTGGTGATTTAACACTTGGTGCTGAAGATGGAACGCTAGCAGTTAGAGATTCTTCCGGAACTATAGCTCCAGTAGATATATCTGGCAATACTACATCAGACCTTGCAGAAGGTACACGTCTCTATTATACAAGAAGCAGATTTGATTCTGCTCTTGGTGATGCAACTTCAACTCAAACTATTAGAAATTATTTCTCATTCTCAGATCAAGGTGGGGATGGAAGTTTCTCATATGATTCTTCGACTGGTGTATTTACGTATATAGGTCCTAGTGCTGCAGAAGTTAGAGCCCACATTAATGTAGTTGATACGGGTGGCGACGGATCGTTTACTTATGATTCCTCTTTAGGTAAATTAACATATACTGGTCCAAGTGCATCAGAAGTAAGAGCACATTTCCAAGCTATCGATGCTGGTGGAGATGGTTCATTTACATATGATTCAGCCACCGGAAACTTTACCTATACTGGTCCATCTGCTAGTGAAGTCAGAGCTCATATTAATGTAGTCGATGCTGGCGGTGATGGTTCGTTTACATATGACTCTGCACTTGGAAAACTAACATATACTGGACCAAGTGCAGCTGAAGTAAGAGCACACTTTTCTGCTGCTGGCGATTTAACATACAATTCTTCAACTGGTGAATTTAGTTTTGATGTTGAAAATGTATATACAGCGGCTAATTTTGATTCTGATTTAAGTGCAACAATAAGCGCGGCTGGCGGTCTTTCATATGACTCAGCTACTCATCAATTAACTATTGCAAATACTGGCGTTACCGCAGCAACATATGGTAGTACAACACAAATTCCAGTACTTACAATTAATACAAAAGGTCAAATAGATTCTGCCGGAACAGTTACAGTTGCTGGTGTTACAGGAACAACGTTTGATTCTGCGACCGGTAAAATAACTATCAATACTGCCGATGGTTCTTCATTTACAGCAACGGTTGGTGGATTCCAAAGATTACATATTGATTCGGCAAGTGCTACTAATATATCTGGTACTTCACTTAATTATGGTACTATAAATGCTACAACAGGTACAATAAGTACAGGTACAATAAGTCAACTTTCTACTGATTCTGCTCACATTGGTGTTATTGATAATAATACTTTAAGAACAAATTCTTTTGATGCGGATTCTGGTGTTATTGATAATATTTCTGGCATAAATATTAATTATGGCGAAGGCCATATTGGTCAATTTACATCTGACTCAGCAGAAATTGGCGAACTAAGAATTTCTGGTAATTTAACAGTTACGGGTGATACTGTGACTGTCGGCGCCTCAACATTGATTGTTGACGATCCACTTATTCACCTTGCCAATAATAACGAAGCGACAGATTTACTTGATATTGGTGTCATAGGTCACTATTATCGTGACGCTCAAAGAAGACATACTGGTCTCTTTAGAGATGCTACAAACCAGCAATATTATCTCTTCCATGAGATGATTGATTCTGCGTTTGATTCGACTCAACCTCCTTCAGTCATTAATAGAGCTGCAACCGGGTTTGCAAAAGCTGATCTTAATGTCGCAAATCTACTTGCGGATTCGGCTACATTAACTAATTTAACTGTTACTGGTATTAGTAATATATCAAGAACAGCAACGGTTGATTCTGGTACTTATGGATCTGCAACATTAATTCCACAAATTACAGTCAATACTTCTGGATTTATTGATAGTATTGGAACCGTTGCGGTTGCTAGCATATCATCTACTACATGGGATTCTTCAACTGGTGAATATACCATTAGTACTGCTGATGGTGGATCATTTAAAACTGCAATTCGCGGTTTTGGTGATAATGTATCACTAGCATTTGGTAATGAAAACGATGCTACTATTACACGTAATCCTACTAATCTTGTAATTAAAGACTCAAATGGTGGAATTTATCTTGAAGCACAAGACATTTATCTGTCATCAAAGAATAACGGTAATCCAATTTGGTTACAAGTTGGAGCAGATGACGGTGTAAAACTAAACGACTCTACCGGTAATTTAATTCTAAAAACTAGAAAATATGGTGTAGAATTAAATGGTAGTATCACTGGTGATTCAGCCGATTTTGATATAATTCGAATTGGTGGTAAAGTTATTCAATCACATATAGATTCTGCATATATCGAGCTAAACTCGCTTGATTCTGAAAGAACAATAGCGCTTATAGATTCATCATATGTTAATGCCCGAGTCCAAGATCTTACTGGTGATGAATTTACATTTACTTTAGTTGATAGTGGCGCAATTGCAGGACCAAGAATAGTACTTGATAGAAATAGTTCATCTCCTGCAGATTCAGATGCATTAGCAGATATCGAGTTTAGAGGTAGAAATAGTGCAGATTCTAGTATCCAATATGGTAAAATAGCAACATTTATTAATAGCGCAACTGCAAATTCTGAATTTGGTGAAATGCAATTCATCATTAAGCAATCTGGATTTGAACGCGTTAAAATGAAATTGAATTCTCAAGGTATAGTCCTTGATAATAATGAGTCAATAGTATTCTCTGATGATTCAAATAGTCAATTATTATCACCAGGAAATTATACATCTGATCATATTTTAACACTACCAGATTCAAGTGGTATTATTGCAACACGTGACCATGTATTTACACTTATAGATTCAGCTTATATTGGTGCACGACAAGGATCCACTGGATTTAGTCTTAATTTTGATGACAGTGTTGGAGAAACACTAGTAACATTATCAATTACACAAGCACCAACTATTGTAACTGGTGCACCAATTGGATTTGGTAATACAGTGACATTATTAAATAAAGATAGCGCAGAAGTGGTTATCTCTCTATAACATATAAATAACAAAAAAGGAAACTAAAGGAATTAAAAAATGGCAGATAGAATTCCACTAGTCATATCGGGATCATCGATTCGAGAGATCCCGTCAGCTGACAGACTTGACGTCCAAGGGGCGTTAGAAGTTAATGGACATATTACACCCGGAGCTGATTCGGCATACGATATTGGTACATCGTCTCTCAAATTTAGAGATATTTACCTATCATCGGGTACCGTACATTTAGGTGGTGTAAAACTTCGAGCTGATGGTAATAAATTATCGATTCAAGATAGTACTGGAGCTAATGCGGGTATTACAGCCGGCACTCTAGGAGAATTAAGTTCAGATGATTTAACCGAAGGTTCAACGAATCTTTTCACTACCGCGGCAAGAACGCGAAGTCACATTAATGTGGTTGATGCTGGTGGTGATGGTTCATTTGCCTACGATTCTGCCCTTGGTAAATTAACTTATACTGGTCCTTCAGCTTCTGAAGTAAGAGCACACATTACAGCAAATAAAGGTGTAAGTATTACATCAGGCGAAATTAATGTCGACTCTGATAATATAAAAGGAATATTTTCAGCCACAGATGCTGGAGGTGATGGATCATTTGCCTATAATAGTGGCACAGGAGTATTTACATATACTGGACCAAGTGCTTCTGAAGTGCGCGCACATGTTTCTGCAACTGATGCTGGCGGTGACGGATCATTTAGCTATAATTCTGGTACGGGTGCGTTCACATATACCGGACCTTCTGCCTCCGAAGTACGTGCACATTTTAGTGGTTCTAGTGGTGTAACATACAATAGTGGAACTGGAGCAATAACAATTGGTCAGGCTGTTGGAACAACAGACTCGGTAACTTTTGCTGGATTATACGCTTCAGGTAACGTTGTTGTCGGTGGTAACTTTACAGTTAATGGAACTACTACAACTGTTAATTCAACAAATAGTTTAGTTGCGGATCCTTTAATAGAATTAAATACTGGTGCGACTTCAAATGCTAACGATCTTGGTTTCATTATGGAACGTGGTTCAACTGGCAACAATGCTGCAATTATCTGGGACGAGTCAGAAGACAAGTTTAAAGTTGGTACAACTACGAATACTGGTGCAGATACCGGAAATCTTACAGTTACGACTGGTACAATGATTGCTAATATTGAAGGTAATGTGACTGGTAACGTAACCGGTAATGTAACCGGAAGCTCTGGATCAACAACTGGTAATGCGGCAACTGCTACCGCCTTACAAACAGGAAGAACAATTGGTTTAAGTGGTGATGTTACTGCAACAGGTGTAAGTTTTGACGGAACAGGTAATATTACTCTTACTACTGCTATGGCAAATAATAGTGTTGATTTAACAACACATACTACTGGTAATTATGTTCAACAAGGTGCTACATCTGGTAACGGTATCTCAGGTTCAGTTAACTCAGAAGGCGGAACATTTACTGTAACATCAAATGCTACAAATGCAAATACAGCAAGTACAATTGTATTTAGAGATGGTTCAGGTAACTTCAGCGCTGGTACTATTACCGCATCGTTAAGTGGTAATGCTTCAACTGCTACTGCATTGGCAACTGGTAGAACAATTTCTCTTACTGGAGATGCTACTGGAACATCTGGATCATTTAATGGTACAGGTAACGTAAGTATTACAGTTGCTTTAGCTGCAAATACAGTGTCTTCGACTGAATTAGTAAGTGCAAGTACACTATTACTTAAAAATACAGCTGGAACAACACTAAAAACTATTATTGGAGCAGGTAGTTAATGGCTAATCCTAACTCAAGAGATACTCTCATTGACTATTGTAAGCGACGACTCGGTGAACCTGTTATTGAGGTAAACGTCGATGAAGATCAACTTGAAGATAGAGTTGATGAAGCGATACAGTATTTTCAAGAATTTCATTCTGATGCTACTTATCGCGCATATGTGTCTCATGAGTTAACTGCTGATGATATTACAAATAAATATATTACAACCTCTTCTGAGGTTCATCATGTAACAAGAGTATTTCCTGTTATATCGAGTGCAAGTGCTTCAAAGAATCTATTTAATCTTCGCTATCAAATGCACTTGTCAGAATTAACTGATATGTCTCAGTTTGCAGGTGATATTGCTTATTATGAACAAATTCAACAATATTTGTCTTTACTCGATATGACATTAAATGGTCATACAATGACAGATTTTTCACGTAGACAGAATAGAATTTATTTATTTGGACATATTGAAGATTTAGACATTGTAGCAGGCGATTATATAGTTTATGAAGTGTACAATACTATTCAACCGAATACTCATACTTCGATCTATAATGACATGTGGTTGAAAGAATATACAACTGCACTAATTAAACAACAATGGGGAATGAATTTAATGAAATTTGAGGGCATGCAACTGCCCGGTGGAGTAATACTTAATGGTAGACAATTGTTTGATGATGCTCAAGGTGAAATTGAAGACCTTAGAGAAAGGATTAGACTCGAGCACGAATTACCAGCAGACTTTTTTATAGGATGACGGTATGGCCCGAAACTATTATATAAGGGATAATGTAAGATCTGAACAGAATCTCTACGAAGATATCGTAATTGAATCTCTCAAAATTTACGGACAAGATGTATATTATCTTCCGCGTGATACCGTATATGAGGATAAAATTTTTGGTGATGAAATTCCTGCACGATATAATTCAAGTTATAAAATAGAAATGTATATCGACAACATTGAAGGTTTCGATGGTGAGGGTGACTTATTTACTCGATTTGGTGTAGAAATTAGAGACGAATGTACATTTGTTGTATCAAGGCGTAGATGGAATCAAACTGTTGGTGGTGATAATGATATTAATAGTGAAAGGCCACGCGAAGGCGATTTAGTGTATTTACCACTTTCAAAATCTATGTTTCAAATAACTGCAGTAGAAGATGATCAACCATTTTTTCAATTATCTAATCTTCCTGTATTTAAATGCCGTGCACATTTATTTGAATATAATAGTGAAGATTTTGATACTGGTATTGAAGAAATTCAAGATATCGAAGAAAACTATGGATACACATATCTGTTGAAGATTTTAGGTGCAGATATTAATAATAGAAAACCTATATATCCAGGTACAATAATAACCCAGAACCAAAGTGGTGTATTAGTAACAGCTGAGGTTGCTAAATACTCAGATTCAGATGGAACAATTCATGCTGTGAACCTATCTTCATCTGATGCAACATATAAACAATTTCAAGCAGATAGCTCGATTACAGTTGACTCAGCAAGTAATATACACACAATTCAAACGGTAACTGAATTAAATAAACTTTCAGAAGACGAACAAAACACAGATTTTGGATCATTTGGCGATGATTTCCTAGATTTTAGTGAATCAAATCCATTTGGAGATCCATCGGGGAATGACTAATGAGTGATGATTTTTTTGATTTTGGCTTTACAGCTGTCGACGAAAATGAATTAGAAGCAGTTCAAAAAATTGCTTCAAAGGCAGAAACTCTTGGTGCTTCAGCAATGAATACTCAAGAAAAGATAGATAAATTATATAATGCAATAATACCGTTATTAAATAACTTAAAGAAAAATCCAGAAAAGGAATATATTCTCTGGCCGGATCGATTAAATAAAGTAGAACAATTCGAAACGCATTTACAGAAAATATATAATAGCTAATGTTTGGTGGACACTTTTATCACGAGAAGACTAGAAAAGCAGTTGCTATATTTGGCAAACTGTTTAATAATCTATATGTAATTCGTAAAAATCAAACTACTGGTGCATCTACTTCTCAGGTAAAAGTCCCATTAGCATATGCTCCAAAAGCAAAATACTTAAGCCGTATTAAAGAAAATCCTGACTTAGCATCAAATGATGGAGTAGCGATTAAATTACCACGTATGTCATTTGAGATTACTTCATTGACATATGATAATACTAGACAAGTATCGAAAGTAAATAATTTTACACGATATGGAACTAATGACAATAATAGAAATAAATTTTATACGGCAGTTCCATATAATATTACATTTCAATTAAATATATACACAAAAACTCAAGATGATGCTCTTCAACTTGTTGAGCAAATTTTACCTACATTTAATCCACAATACTCAATAACACTTAAACCCTTTGCTGATTATCCTGATATTTTAGAAGATATCCCAATTACAATAAGTGGAGTATCATTTCAAGATGATTTTGAAGGCGAATTAGGTGCCCGTAGAACTATTATTTACACTATGGATTTTGAAATGAAAGTATCGTATTATAGTGGTATTAGCACTGGTCCAATTGTTCGTGATGTTAGAGCTAAAATTTTTGATATTGGTGCAGGATTAAGTGATTCTGATATTAGACTAAAAACGATTCAGGTAATTCCTGATCCTACAACATTAAATATTTTAGGTGATTCAGATTTTGGATTTACAAGGATAGATTATGCCGCAGACTCCGACGCTTCGTGATAGCGATAAAGCCGCAAATGATTATGATTATTCGCGCGAAACATATTATGAATTAATTGAAAAAGGCAAAGATGCTTTAGAAAATATGATTGAAGTTGCTAGAGAATCTGAGCATCCTCGAGCATATGAAGTTTTATCTGGTATGATAAAAAATATATCCGATGTAAACGACCGCTTAATGATATTAAATAAAGGTAAAAAAGAACTTGAGAAAAAGAATGAAACAACCGAAGTAAATAATACACAAAATAATTTCTACTTAGGTTCAACTGCAGACGTACAACGTTTGCTAAAAGGCGATTTAATAGATGTCACACGAACAAGCGGTGAAAGCGAGAGCGACTCGGGAGACGTATCTAGGTAATCCTAATGTAAAGCGCGATGGTGTTGCTGAACAATGGACCCAAGAATCGATTCTTGAATATAAGAAATGTATGGATACTCCTATATATTTCGCTGAAAAATATGTAAAGGTTATTTCGCTTGATGAGGGTTTAGTACCGTTTAATCTATATCCTTATCAAAAAGAAATGTTTGAAAGATTCAATGAGCATAGGTTTAATATTATATTGGCTTGCAGACAGTCAGGTAAATCCATATCGGTTTGCGCCTACTTGCTCTGGTATGCGCTGTTTCATCCGGAAAAGACTGTGGCCATACTCGCTAACAAAGCGTCAACCGCAAGAGAAATGCTCTCTCGAATCACGCTTATGCTTGAAAACTTACCGTTCTTTTTACAAGCCGGAACTAAAGCTCTTAACAAAGGTTCACTTGAGTTTGGTAATAATTCTCGAATTATTACTGCTGCAACCACTGGTTCTTCTATCCGTGGTCTTAGTATCAATTTGCTTTATCTCGATGAGTTTGCATTCGTAGAAAAAGCCGCAGAATTTTACACTTCTACATATCCTGTTGTATCTGCTGGTAAAGATACCAAAGTCATTGTTACATCTACAGCAAATGGTATTGGTAATATGTTTTATAAGATTTGGGAAGGTGCGGTGCAATCAGTTAATGAATTTACTCCATTTAGAGTAGATTGGTGGGATGTTCCAGGCCGTGATGAGGAATGGAAACAACAAACAATTAATAATACATCAAAGCTACAATTCGATCAAGAATTTGGTAATACGTTTTTCGGTACAGGCGATACATTAATTAGTGCCGAAGCTCTTATGGAGCTAAGAGCCAAACAACCTAAAAGACATATTGAACAAGGTGATGGTTTTATATACTCAGATCCAGAAAAAGGTAAAGAGTATATTATGTGTGTAGATGTTGGAAAGGGAAGAGGACAGGACTATTCTACATTTACTTTAATCGATATTAGCGTAAAACCATTTGAACAGGTAGCTGTTTATCGTAACAATACTATCTCTCCACTACTCTTCCCTTCTATTATATATAAGTATGCGAAATTGTATAATAATGCATATGTTATTGTTGAGTCGAATGATCAAGGATCCCTAGTAGCAAATGGTTTATATCAAGAACTTGAATATGATAATGTGCATATGGAATCTGCAGTAAAGGCAAATGCTATCGGTCAGGCTATGACTCGTAGAGTTAAAAGATTAGGTTGTTCTGGCTTAAAAGATCTTATTGAAACAAATAAACTTAAAATTTATGATGAACAAACTATTCTCGAAATATCTACATTTGTTGCAAAAGGTAATTCATATGAAGCATCAGAAGGTAATAATGATGATTTAATTATGAATCTAGTTATGTTTGGTTATTTTGCTCAGACTCAATTTTTTAATGACATGACCGATATTAATCTAAAAGAAATGCTATTTAAACAAAGGATGGCTGAAATTGAAGCTGATATTGTTCCATTTGGTGGGTAGATGATGGATCTGATTGGATCAAATCAATTGAAGAAGAGGAAGTGGTGAGAGCGGCTAATGAACCTGAATCTCCTGATTGGCTTATCGATATGGAACAGTCCGAGCGCTGGTAATGGAATTTTAAAATATTATAAATACTATTGAAATTGAAAATAATCGTATCATGCATCATATAAATAATCCAATGAGGTAAACCAATGGCACTTTTTGCACCATCTCAAAGTCCTGCAGTCATAGTTAAAGAGGTAGATCTAACAGGCGGAGTGCCTAATGTTCAAACCTCGACAGGTATGTATGTAGGTAAATTTATGTGGGGTCCTGCGGATGAAAGAAGATTAATCGCTAATGAAGAAGAACTATCAGAAACATTTGGCGCACCTAATAATTCTCATTCTGTAGACTACCACGACGCTGCGTATTTTTTACGCTATTCAAACACTTTGCAAATATCACGTATTGTTGATTCAACTGCTAATAATGCTGTTTCAACAACAGGACAGACATCTGCATATGCAGTTGGAACATATACTCTTCCGACTGTTAAAAATAACGAAAATTTTTTAGTACAGCAAGCCGCTTTAGATTCAGACGGACATACCTTTATCGGTAGATTTCCTGGATCGCTAGCTAATTCACTTCGTGTATCAATCTGTCCACCATCACTTAACGATTCTGCTTTTGATGGTTGGACTTATAAATCATCATTCGACGCCGCACCGAGTACATCAACATTTGCATCAAATAATGATGGTACAAATGATGAGGTTCACGTAGCAATTGTCGATGTAAATGGTGAATTTTCAGGAACAAAAGGTACAGTCCTTGAGACTTATCCTTATCTTTCTGTTGCAACCAACGCGGTAAATGCTGATGACGGAGGAAACATTTACGTAAAAGATGTAATTAATACTAATTCAAAGTATGTACATTTTGTAGATTTTGACTCTAATTTTACAAATTTCGGTAATGCCGGTACTGCAATCACTCCAGGCACTACTAAAGATTTCCTAGGAACTGCGGTTCAAACTTCTGCAGTTGTTAACTTTGCTTTTGATTCAGGTGTAGATACTGGTACACTATCAACTGCCGATTATTTACTTGGTTTCGATCTTTTTGAAGATAAAGACATTGTCGAAATCGACTTTATGATCGCTCCAGGAATGAGTGCTAGAGCTGATCAAACTACAGTTGTTAATGACTTGATTGCAATTGCAGCCTCACGTAAAGACTGTGTAGTTGTATCTGGTCCAGCTAGAACTGATATAGTAAATGTAAATGGTGATGCTACTATTACAACAAATGTTGTTACTACTGCTGAAACATTTACAAGGTCAAGTTACAATATTGTAGCTGGTAACTATTTAAAAGTTTATGACAAATATAATGATAAGTTCATAGACATTCCTGCATCATCTTCACTTGCAGGTCTTATGGCTGAAACTGATAGAGTTGCTGCACCATGGTTCTCGCCTGCAGGTACAAGACGAGGTCAATTACTTGGTGTAACATCACTAAATTATAATCCAAATAAAACACGTAGAGATACATTATATAAATCTGGAATTAATCCAATTGTTAATCTTCCAGGTCAAGGTATCTTATTATTCGGTGATAAAACTGGTCTTTCTAGACCTTCCGCGTTCGATCGTATTAATGTACGAAGATTGTTCCTTACTCTTGAGAGAGCAATTGAAAGAGCCGCTAAAAACGTTCTCTTTGAATTCAATGATGAATTCACAAGAGCTGAGTTCGTAAATATTATCGAGCCAGTACTTAGAGATGTTAAAGGCCGACGTGGTATTACAGACTTCAGAGTTATTGCGGATGAAACCGTTAATACTGCAGAAGTTGTAGATAGAAATGAGTTTATTGCTAATATTCTTATTAAGCCTGCTCGCTCTATTAATTTTATCACACTTAACTTTGTCGCTGTCAGAACCGGTGTTTCCTTTGAGGAAATTGCTGGTCAGGCATTCTAATCTAGGGAGGATAAACTATGGCACTTGGTAGTGTAGACGAATTTAAGGCTAGGCTTACTGGTGGTGGTGCACGTGGTAATCTATTCCAGATTACACTTGCAAATCCGCGAGGAGGTTTAGGCGTAAATCTTGACATCGATTTCGCATCATTTATGTGCGAAAGCGGTCAACTTCCGGCTTCAACTGTAAATACTATCGAAATTCCATTTCGTGGTAGACAGTTAAAGATTGCTGGAGACAGAGTATTTGAACCGTGGACAGTATCTGTAATCAATGATACAGGGTTCAAAATTAGAGACGAAATGGAAAGATGGATGAATGCGATTGCTAACCATGCAGATGCTGGCGGTACTCAAAATCCAGAACTTTATTTTGCAGATCTATCGGTTCAGCAATTTGATCGTGACGAAAGAGTTATTAAGACTTATACGTTCAAAGATGCATGGCCTTCATCAGTATCTGCAATAGAACTTTCTTATGCTGATGCCGAAGTCGAAAGATTTCAAATAGAGTGGCAATATCAGTATTGGACTTCAAATACTACTGATCAATAAAACTGATATATAGAAGGAGAGCAGGAAAACTGCTCTCCTCTCATATTATAAGGAATTTTAATGGCAGACGACGGATTCAAACTATTTGGTTTTGAAATAAAACGTGCAAAGAACGAAGATCCAAATAAGGCACCTTCGATCGTACCCGCGCGCGATGAAGATGGTGCTGGTTATATTACTGCATCTGGATCCCATTACGGTCAATATATTAATTTAGATGGTAATCAAGCTAAAGATAACCATGAATTAATTATGAAATATCGTGGTGTTGCTATGCATCCAGAAGTTGATGCAGCTATTGAAGATATTGTTAATGAGGCAATTACTGGTGGTGAAGAGCCAGTGAATTTGAGACTTGATAATCTTAAAGTTTCAGCTTCAATTAAAAAACAGATTAGAGAAGAGTTTGATAACATAGCAAATATGTTGAATTTTAATGAACTCGGACACGATATTTTTAGAAGATGGTATGTAGATGGTAGAGTATATCACCATCTTGTAGTTGAAGAAAATAATTTATCTGCAGGTATTAAAGATATTAGGCCTATTGATTCAGCAAGAATTCGTAAAGTAAAGGAAATCAAAAAGAAAAAAGATCCAAAAACTGGTGCGGATATTATTAGTAAGGTAGACGAATATTTCATTTATCAAGAAAAACCAGGGATTCAATCTCAAGGCGTTAAACTTAGCCTTGATTCAGTTAATTATATTACCTCTGGTTTGCTAGACGAAAAAAGACAGAAAGTTTTGTCGTATCTCCATAAAGCATTAAAACCCATCAATCAGTTAAGAATGATGGAAGACTCTTTGGTCATTTATCGTTTAGCAAGAGCACCAGAACGTAGAATCTTTTATATTGATGTTGGTAACCTACCTCGTAGTAAAGCTGAACAATATATGAAAGATATTATGACGAGATATCGTAATAAACTTGTTTATGATCAAAGTACTGGTGAAATTAAAGACGATAGAAAACATCAGTCACTTCTTGAAGACTTCTGGTTGCCAAGACGTGAGGGCGGTAAGGGTACAGAAATTAGTACATTGCCTGGCGGTGAAAACCTAGGACAAATCGAAGATATTTTTTACTTTCAAAAGAAAGTTTATCGTGCATTAAATGTACCATTAAATAGATTAGAACAAGAACAACAGTATTCTCTCGGAAGAGCAACAGAAATCAATCGTGATGAAATTAAGTTTCAAAAATATATCGATAGATTAAGAACAAGATTTAGTTACTTATTCTTAGGTATTTTAAAAACTCAATTGGTGTTAAAAGGTATTATTACTGAAGACGATTGGACAAGTATGAGAAATCATATTATTGTTGATTTCGCAAGAGACAACTATTTTACAGAATTAAAAGAATCTGAAATTTTAAGAGAAAGAATTCAAACACTAGATATGGTAAGTGGATACGTAGGTGAGTATTTCTCTAAAGAATGGGTAATGCAAAATGTACTTCATATGACATCAGATGAAGTCGAAAGAATGGAAAAGGATGCGGCAGACGATCAACCGTTTGATAAAGAAAATCCGAATCCGGAACCGCAGCAAGACCCAAATGATGACTTAAAAACAGGAGATGATAATGAGTGATAATGTTGAAACGGAAAATTCTTTCGCCGATTTGGTCGATGCCGCTTTAGCTAAAGATTATAATAAAGCAAATGAGATTTTTGGTGCAGCAATTTCAGCTAAACAGAATGATGTTTTAGACCAAGAAAGAATCAAAGTTGCTGGTCAAATTTTTAACGGAGTAGAAGATGAAGAAGAAGTGGAAGATTCTGAAGATCTGGCTGATGGTGATGGCAATCAAGAAGACATTGATTTGGATGACGATAGCGAAGATACTGAAGAAGATAATTCCTCTGAAGTGGAAAAATAAAAACATATAAATATAATATGTAAAGTAATAAAAGGTTTGTGCAATGAAACTTATTTCAGAATTTGTAGATCACCAAATAGGCTACAATATTATTACCGAAGAAAAAACCGGTAAAAAAAAGTATGTTATTGAAGGCGTATTTGCACAAGCAGATATGAAGAATCGTAATGGTCGAATATATCCGAAAGGGATCATGGAAAAAGCTATCGGCAATTATGTCGAAAAGCAAGTATCCAAAGGTCGCGCGGTTGGTGAATTAAATCACCCTGAAGGTCCGACTGTTAATTTAGATAAAGTTTCTCATAAGATCGAATCTCTTCAATTTGAAGGAAACGATGTTATGGGCAAAGCCACAGTATTAGATACTCCAATGGGTAATATTGTTAAAGGTTTACTCGATGGTGGTGTTCAACTGGGCGTTTCGACTCGTGGTATGGGAAGTTTGCAGCAACAAGCTGGCGCAATGGTCGTCAAAGACGACTTTATGCTTAACGCGATTGATATCGTGCAAGATCCATCTGCACCAAGTGCTTTTGTTAATGGAGTTATGGAAGGTGTTGACTGGGTTTGGGATAACGGCATCTTGTCCGCTCAAACAATTGAAAAAATGGAGACTGAAATTAAAAAAGCTCCACGAAAAGATCTCTATGAGGTACAGGTTCGTGAGTTCAAGAATTTCCTCTCGTTACTCAAAAATTAGTAAAAGGGAGTCAATAAAATGACTGATGAAAATCAAGATGTTGAACTCCATGATGAGACCGATGAGGAAATCATGGAAATGAAACAAGGAAAAAAGAAAGTCATGGCTGCAAAGCAAAATGACCAAGAAGTGGAAGAGCAAGCCGATGATGATGACTCAATTCCAATAACTACAAAACCTGCACCAAAGCGTACAGGCGATCAGGGCACTCAAG
>Ga0070749_10001674_pt1 | contig 15012 bp, 30 predicted proteins | sample VirMetDEL_Nov_18_FD_75180 | JGI IMG/M metagenome (GOLD analysis project Ga0070749, IMG submission 75180) | Aqueous microbial communities from the Delaware River and Bay under freshwater to marine salinity gradient to study organic matter... | ecosystem: Environmental > Aquatic > Marine >...
ATCACCATTAAAATCAACAGCCATTATCCTAAAGCTCCCGTTCCATGACTTATTTGGCTCTTACCCTCAACAGTGGTCACTACGACATCATTTCGAAGATCGTTCAATGAAGTGATCCATATATTGACCGCATTGACTTGTCCTGCGGTAAGATTAGTCCCTGTTAAGTCAGGGTTGATCGCTTGCCACTTTGTCTTATAATCCTGTGCTAAAGCATCGGCTTTTATAACAAGATCAGCTACCTCTTTTACGGCTTGTATAAAAGCCTGCACATATTTTGTGTTTGCTAAGACCATAGCTGCCTCCTTTAGCTTGTTGTATATTCAAATGACGCCGTAAGAAGCTCGGCATCACCTGTTGCGGTATCGCCCGCATCAGCCGGATTACGGCTTATTTTAAGCAGAATAGCGTCATTCGCCGCCATAGAATCAACGCTTGAGAGTGTGACGCTTATCTCGTTGACCTGACCTGCCGATCCAGCGACTGCACCAGATCCAACATTGACAGCATCAAAACTTGTTGTGTCTATTGTCTCTGAGTTACCAGGCGTGACCGCCATAATCTCGACATTCCAAGCGACCGAGCCTGATGTGGCTGAAGCCATCGAGTATTGAAGTTTCATGACAGGAGTCGTCGAGTAGTTGACAGGAAGCCTGAACTGCCACAAAGCCTCCTCCTCGGTTGATGCGTCATAGAGCAGTTTCCAAGCGCCACTCCCTCCGTCTATCGAAGGGGTTGAGCCTACATAAGCGCCAGAGATTTTCGCCGCCTGTACTGGTAGAATTACCGTTCCTGTTGCCATATTAACCTCACTATGTTAAGGCGAGAATCCCTCCTGCCGCCCATTGGATTTGAAATGTCTCTGCGGTAACGGATTGATTAGACCCAAAATCAACATAAGCGATTAACGGATCCGACCCTGTACCCAAACCACTACTGCCAAACAGCACACAAGCCCGAACAGCTGTGGAAAATGTGACATTAGCCAGTAATATATCGCTTCCATCCAGTACCCCCTGATTGGTGGTATTGTTGGTAGTTACCAAAGGAGAGGAAAGGGCAAAATATGCCACATAGTTGCTGGGCGTGACAACTTCAGTCAAATCATTAGCGTAATTATCCGTGTCATTATTGGGTGTATAATTGCTACCTACCAGTGCAAGATATATCGGGCCAACACCCCCATTAAAAGTTCCAGATGCTTGTCCGAAGTTATAACTTCCCTGCATTACTTGTTTCTTGAAAATGTTGTAAACTAAATTTGCCATTTCTTCCCCCTATTTATATTATTGTTTTCCATACCTTATATTATTCTCACTTGTCATTACAGCAAGATCTTGTTGTATTTGATTCATTGTTTTTTTTATCACCTCAATATCTTTCTTTATCTCCAAGGGCGGATAATTGTTCCTGACCCACTCCTTGATATTGACCTGCATAATCTCGGCGTCTTTCGACGTGAATCTTTCCCCTGTTTTCATAAAGCTGTTGAGCGCATAGATGCTGTTTGTTACCCAGATGCTCCAAGCAATAATGATAGGAAACAAAAGCTGATTTATCTTGAATAGATATTCAAAGATAACATTCATTAGATTGTTATCATTCTTTCTCATTCCGTTTCCTTCATAACCATCTTTTCTTTTCACGTTCATTCTCCATCCACCTGTCTATAAAGTATCCGTAATGGCATTACGAATCCTCTAACGGGATACTTGTCGTTCTCAAGTACATCGAAAATCGTTGGCTCTATCAAAACATCCGTTACACGGTCGCCAAGCGTATTTGAGCTTTTAAGGCAAGCTCTTACGTCGTTTTCAATGTCAAGTATCCCTTTATATTTTTGATCACCAACTATTGTCCTGGGAAATTCATTAAAGTTGTTGGAAGAAAAAGCAAATAAATCCAGTTCAAAATATTGATAGTCAACATTGTTCATACGTCTTTCTGGCTGACCGTTCTGTGTCGGCTCAAGCATAATGCACGGAAAATCTTTTGGTTCGAAGGTATCCCTCCGCCCCTCATAAACATATTTAATATATTTGGAAAGGGTCTTATTCTCCTCCAGCGTTGTAACAAGCTGATTCCAAATGGTTCCTGCAATCATTTATTAAAAGCCTCATTTATCTTTTTTGAAAGAGTATTAAGAACAAATAGCTGATTTGTTTGGCTTTCCAAAGCTGGTCTTAAAAATGGCCTAGCTCTTATCTTTACTGGCTTTTTGGTAAAAATCCATCCTTTAGTTCTCCTATCACGCCAAGCTAAAAAACCCTTAATCCCAGGCTTGATTGTGCCTCCGTATTCGTGAATCCTCGCATACTCGACATTTGTTCCTATCTTTATCTGATAACCATCAGAGGTTTTTTCTGGAGGAGTGGCTGTTATCTTTCCGCCTAAGTTTCCGGTTACTCTTCCGAGATACCTTGGTCGTGGGCCAAGCAATCTGTTCCTGACGATCCATCTTGTCAAATAGATACCTGAATCCAATAATGTTTCCTCAATAACCTCTCGTCTTGCCGATGCCTTTAATTTTGAAATAAGATTATTAAGGCTTGTCTTTTCAAGCTCTATGGAGTACTGCATTACTCCCATCTCCCTGCTAATGCGCCATCCCACTTCTTATACTTGCTCAACGTCTTGTTCCACATCGTATCACCAGAAAGCATCTGGACTATTCTTAGTTGATCCTGTGTTTGTACTGTATGGACAGCTGTCATGCCCTCCTTGAAACTAAGCGTGCACATCTCAAGCAAGACCTGCTTCAAATCTAATGGTACAGGATAAGTGGAAACAGAAGAATTGTGAGTGTTGCCTACGACTGGAGCATATCCAGCGGTGTAATTTATTAGAACATTCCTTCTACCCCTAGAAAAATAATCTCCTTCCGTAATAAGCTTCCCCGAATCGGAATACCAGTATAGGTCGGCGGATGCAATAAGCGTAGCCGCAGCAAAGGTATGTTCGCTGTCAACATTAACGCTCGACACATAGCTTACAGGATATTGCTTAAGATAGATGTACCTTGTCCCCTCGCCGTCATAATAGCTATTATCAGGATCTTGGAAATATGTCCTAGCTTCAAGAGCCCTATTCGTGAACTGGTCTGCAAAGTCCTCGACAAATAGTGCAAGAGAAGCCAGTTTTGAGTTTGGCTGATTATCGCCCTCCTCAATTCCGAGCCAAAGCCTTAGATCATAAGTGCTAATCAGAGCCATTTTTTTTCTTTACATCCTCTTTTTTAATCATTTTATCCTTATCCCTAAAGGATTTTACTTTTGTCTTGTTCTGAATGGCGGCTATTCTGTGCAAAATAGCCTCGCTATCCTCGGGATTGTGGTATTTTGTGTCCTTGATGACATCCAAAGTTTCTATACGCCCATCAACAGCATCAAGAACAAGAAATGTTTGCTCAACTAAAGATTCGCTTAAACCTTTTTCTTTCATTGCTCCAGCTCCTCTATGATAGGGGCGGGCGGTTAAACCCGCCCCATCGTGTTATAACAACTTCGTCAACTCTACGTTTCCAGACGGAACAACTATTGCAGATGTTACATAACTCGAATCGTTAGGACGACCGAGCAAGAACCCTGCACTTATTTTGGGGCCAAGACCTACTGTTCCGGTTAAGGTTGCGTGCATACGGATATATCTTTTCTGACCACCCGTAGAGAGCTTCGCATACTTTTTAACGGACTCGTAAGGAATCCATGTCCCTGTTGTTGTACCTCCGGCAACATTATCTCCTACCGTAACGCTTGAAAAAGCAAAAGAACCTCCAGTCACACCGTCATTTGTGACGTCAGACCAGTTAGAACCAGTCCCAGTAGCAGAGGCGCTTTGCTGAATTTTTACGGCTAAAGTAACCGTTGAGCCAGTAGAGCCTTGGATGCCGCCTAGAGTTAGGACACCTAACACATCAGCGAAGCCAAGAACATCTATTGGCGCACCTACAGCTGTTCCACTTATTGTTGATAACGTGCCTATTAAAGAGGGCCGTAGGTCGAAAATGCTCGCATAATCTCTCATATTGCCCCCCTTTTATGTTACCATTCTTGTAAAGGCAGAAGGCAAGAGAACACCGAGGGCAACTCTCTCGATGACTCTCAGTGCGACCATATCCTTCTCGCCCAGATTGTCCCCTCCGACCGTTCCTTCTTCGAGCAACTTCATGGTCATTGAGCCTCTTTCGCCCATTGCAAGACCACGACGAAGATCGCCAAAGACAGCATAAGCAAATGCATCAGTTTGTGCAGAAGCATGTGCCGTGCTGGGTAGGATCTCTGTAATCTCAAACGGGAATCCACCAATATCGCTTTGACTTGGTGTCAGAATAGGCTGACCAGTCGTGGCGATACGGCTTCTCAGGTGAGCAACAACAGAGCGGTGGAAATAGAACTTGGCATTTGCCAATGCGTTGGTATAGAGATTACCTGTCGCCTGAACTAAGTCAGCATAGGACAGACAGATAATACCTGTGCCTGAAGCGTGCGGTGAAGTTGGAACGCCAGTGGCAGATAATACACCAACGAACGGTGATCCGGTTCCATTGAAACCTTGATTATCTTCCTCTTTGGCAAAAGCCTCTGAGATAAGCATGGCAAGGTAGTTGATAACTTCAACGTTTGCATCAGCCAATAACTCGTTGGTCATCTTAGGTAAGGCGGCCAACTTGTTGATGGTCAATACTAACTGACGGAAGTTCGGGTCAGTCTGGAGGATTTGTGCAGCCTCATTCGTCCAGATTGCCGATTGGTCGGTTGCTCCGGCCGCCGGAATGTTCACTGTATCGTAACGCATGGGTATAATCCTTGCATTACGACGGACAACACCGTAAACAGGGGCTAGACGGAGAATTTCCGCCTTAAATTCCTCTGGTACCAAGAAACCGCCAGCGGCGTTGGTGCCTTCGGAAAGGTTTGCTTTGACGTTCTCAGCCTGGTGCATGGCGTTAAGTGTCTTAACGTCCTTGCCTACCAAAGCATTGAAAAACATCTTTGTCTTTGCGAATTTTCCCTCTTTTGAGAGGTCATTCTTCAGCTTCTCATCAACGGCTTTCTCTGCACCAGGGAACATATGGTATTTCTTGTCCACCTCGGACATTCCCTTTAGGCGCTTTTCAATAGCGTTGTTGATGATCTCGCCAAATTGTTCCATGTCAAGCTGAGGAAGCTTTGAGTCCTGCCTTTTGATTTCCTCTTGCTTTGCTTGGATACTTTTAATATTTTCAAGCATCGCATCTTGTTCCTCAGGTGACAATTTTTCGAACTCTTCTTTTTTCATATTGTCTCCTTTAATCGATCTTTCCCATTCGCTTCCTAATAGCTCTATCAACCATGTCAGCGACTTTTTCGCCGAGATGTTCGACTGCTATCTCCGAAAGTCTCTTTTGTTTTTCTTCCCTTAACTCGAAAATCTCTTTACGCAGTTGCGTGTTCCGGTTTTCCAGATTAATAACATGTTCTTTAAGCTGGTCATTCTCAGCAAGCACTTCATCAAGCCCATCACCTAGAAAAACATCTGTTCCTGAATTAACCTGCTTAACATCTTCCTGTCCTTCTTCGCTTTCTTCTTCTTCGATCTCTTTTTCGATGGCATGTTTGATGTTTTCATCATGCAAGATCCCTTTTTTTATGGCTAATTGTAAAGCCTCTGGGTTAGCGGGTACTGGTACAGCAGAGAACTCCAATAATTCGGTCTTTAGAAACCTTTGGGGGCCGAAATCCCCTTTGTTTTTTTCTATCGGTTCCTTTTCTTTAGCAGAGAAACCTATTGAAAAAGCATTAAGAAACTTTTCTTTATAAAGCCCGTATATTTCCTGGGCAAAGGGAGTATTTGCAAACTTGACCTTTGCCGTAAGCCCGCTATCGCTTTTCTTTATCCAGACAGCCTTGCCTATTGGCGGAGTGGTGTAATCATGCGCCCACATGACGACAGGATTGTTCCTGTAATTTCTCAGATCAACACCCTTTGGCTCAACGACATCACCCATCCTGTCAACAGTGCCAGTTGAAACCAAAGCCGTAAGGGTCTGCTCTTGCTCGTTTATATCCTTGACCTGACCTCCAAATACTTTTGTAAGTTTCATTTCTTATCCCCTTTTGACTGGTAATACCGTGCAGCGACAGTTTATGATGTCGCTGGCAGGAGCGCCAGAACTCCTATCCCCTGGATATTGTAGATGACTTCCCATTCCTGTTTGGAAAGTCTCTGTTATACCTACCTGCTGGCCATCTATTCTATGAGAATCCCTGACGAGTTCATCTCCAGCTGTGACCCATTCTTTTCCGGTAATACCAGCCTCAAGATATGCTCTTATCTGGCCGGAATTCGTTGCACCTATTACCTCCGTCTGGGCAATTCTTCTTGATCTGAAATCCCTTGAATATTGGAATACTTTGTCAATCCTCTGCGCTATCCTCTCAATCGACTCGCCTGCGGTTAATCCTGTGTTTATCTCTTTTGTGAGAAGCTTAACGGTTGACTTGCCGACCCTTTCTACAAAGAAATCAAGCCTCTCCTCAACAGCTCTGGCTATGTTCGGCTCAAACAGCGTAAAATCAATAGCTGATCCTGTTTCCTGCATGCCCAGGGTCAGACCCGTAAGGAAAGCCTGTCTAATATTATTATTTGTTAGGTTTCGTAGCTTCTCATTCTGCTCCTGAGTATTAAACAGGACAAATGAAGCCAAGTCTTTTGTGATTGATTTTATCTTATTGATGTTCCTCATCACTTCGCCATGCTGGGATTGGAAATATCTCTGTATGATTTTGGTAAGTATTCTTTCCTGAGGTTCGGTCGCCGTAACAAATGTTTTCCATTTTTTGTCAGAATATGCTTTTATGGATTTCTCGTTCTCCTCCTCTTTCTTGGGGAGGCCGAAGGAATCCATCTCAGGCTTTTCTTCTCCGGCGGGATTTAATGAAAATGGGATAAGGGGAACTTTTGTTTCTGGCAGGTTATAGGGATCGAGGCCTTCTTTTTCTCTTTCCTCATCAATGCTTGAGAACCCGCTTGCAATATTAATTTGCCTTTCTTTAAGCTTAGATTCAAAATCCTCAGGAACGGGATTGTCAAACTTGGCGAGCAATCCCCTGTCATATATAGGGATAAATTTCTCGTTGATTTTTTCTTCTATCAGTTTGAGTTTAGGAAGTATTGTCTCTTTCTGAAAAGTATAGTCGTTGGTATCGGCGTTTGCTCTGTTGACATCCTCTACCAAACCAAGTTTTGATGCCGGAACCCCAAAAATAGCAAGAATCTGATCCCTGTTCTCACGGCTTATTGTCTCAACCTTTGCATCCTTTGCTGTTGTACCGACACGCTCGTATTTCATGCCGTTTTCAAGTATCGCCATCTTCCCTGCGTTCTTTGTTCCACGATGCTTGCGGTTCCAAGCATCCCTGAATCTTTGGTACTGTTCGTCCGTCATGCCACCCTCAACCATGAGAACGCCAGAAGGTTCGGCATTGTTCAAAAAGTAGTTATTGCCCCAGTCTATAATAGCATTGTTCATCGCCATCGATCCAGCAGCAGCCAAGTAAGGCCCTGTCCCATAAAACAAATTAAAAGGCGAAGGATACTTAAAATGAATAACTTCAGATTCGTCAAAAGGTACTTTTTCGCCCTTGCCAGGTATTGTCGCCAGATAACCCTCGATATATTTTGTTTTGCTTGGGATTATCTTTACCCAATGAGCTGGGATATTCCATATCATGTAAGGTATCCCGAACCTATCTCTAGGAATCCACCAGTAAGCATTGCCTGTCATTTCCAGAAAAATCGTTGTAATGGTCATTAATTCAAACCTGTTGGAGAACGGATTAACAGAATTGATGACATCCAGGAAAGGATGTTCTCCGACAACATCAAGAACGATCTCATTATCAACGATTTTTTGCTTATAAAGCCTTAAATTGCACTTGGCAACAGAGACAGCGTTCTTCCATGCGCAAGCATAAGCCCAGGACTTGTAACCTTCTACCATGCCAGTAAAGTCATCTGGCGGGATAGCCCCATATGACTTCTCGGTTCCGAATAAGTGGACAAAAGGTAACTTATCTTTTATCTTATTCTCGTTATAAAAGCGCTTCATGTAGCGCTGTCCTATGGCTTCTTCTATGCGTGATATTATACCCATCGTACTTTATAATCCTTTGCTTTTATATAATCCTCCAGAGCATACCGTGCCGTATCCGGCCAGTGGTCGCTTCCATCAGCAGGTATTGGGAGAACTTCATTGGTGACTTTGTCTTGTTTCCATTTGTAATTCGAAAAATTGTCAACGGCTCCCCGACAACGAGGGTGTATGACAATTTTTTCGAATCCTCTAAGGAATTGGATCCCATCCTCGACGCTTCCTTTGCCTTTCTTTGCCCCCAGAATATTAAATCCTTTAGAACGCATAAAACTGATAGTATCAGGCCGTTCAGAATCAGCAATAATTTTCCACTTACGAGAGCTGGGAACGCTATCAAAAGCTTGCTCCAGTTCGGTAATCTCCACACCAACACCGTAGAACTCATGGTCAATAAAAAGGACGCCGTCTTTAATAAACATCCTGCCAAGAACAGTGGGATCATTGCTAAAACCCCAGTCAGCACCGAAAAAAAGACGCACATCCTCTGGGGTACAAAATTCTTCCACCGATATTTTACCTTTGAAGATGCAAGAGTCTCCGTAGCTTTTGACTTGACCTTCCCACACATGAAGGTATTTCTCATAATCAACTCTCTTGTCATACTCCATTTCCCTGCGCAACACTTCAGGAAAACAGATATTGTCGTAATAATTGACCATTGCCTTTGCGGCATCTTCTCGATCAGTTAATACGAACCTTTTATAAACAGGACTGTTCTCATCTTCTGGGTTGAAGCTGATCCATATCTCTGAATTTTCCTCTCGGATCGTTGGTATCAGGATATTCCAAGAATCCTCGCTGACCCTTTCAGCTTCCTCAACCCAAGCTATGTTCGTTCCTTCCAGTGAGCGGATAGTGCTGATATTATTACGGATGCCTTTAAATATAATTTCGGCTCCGTAACGACTTTTTATCGAGTCCTGGGTAATTGTAAAGAAATCCTGTAAACCCATTCGTACTATACAATCGCAGAGCAATTTATAAACAGAATCTCTTATGGAGTTCTGTAGCTCTCTGCAACATAGGATCCTTTTATTCGAAAGAGCTTTAATGATAAGCCAGTGTGCGAAACTTGTTGACTTACCAGAGCCACGACCTCCGTAGAGTATCCTATACCGCTTGCTCGGCTCCTCCAAAACGGGAAGCGCTTTCTCCGGTATGTACAGGTTTATCGGTAGGTCGCTTATCATTGTAGACATTTATGACAGGCCTCATCATGGGCATACCATCACCCTCATACTTTTGTGGCATATCCCGTTGCGCAAGTGTAAGAGCAATCTTTATCTGGTTGGTCTGATTGAACTTATGAAAATTGTCACGGATATACTCCCATGACATCTTCAAAACTTCTTCTCTCACATTTGTTATTGTAATTGGCTTGGTCATAGCACAAAAAAAGGGCTAGACAAATCTTCTGCTTGTCTAACCCTAAGGGGTTTTCACACCGGATTAATTTTCCGATGCTAAAATTTTTATCACCCGACCCGCTTTGTTCTGGTATCGGAATCGTATTAAGTATAATTTATAATGCACATAATTGTCAAGTATTTTTTCTTGACTTTTTTATAAATGTGTTGTAATCTAAACACATGAAAAAGGCACGCCATTTAAAAGATCAAGGTAAATATGTCGAAAACAATAATTTCCCGACGAGAAACTGATTCTTGTCGGTTTTTTTATGCCCTGTCTGGTTGGCGTGCCGCCGCAAAATCCTTGTGATTTCCAGCAGGGCATTTCTTATTTTATGGCTAATCCTCAAAAAGAAAATGGTTTTGTACCGATAGCAAACGAGATCGTTGACGCTCTCTGTCGTACAAGACTTTCCTCAGCAGAAACCCAAATCCTTTTTGTTGTTCTTAGAAAAACCTACGGATGGAAGAAGCCTGACGATCATATAAGCCTGAGCCAATTTCAACAATTAACCAACCTTACAAGGCGTGGTGTATGCAAGGCAGTATCTTCACTAGTGAACAGGCGTATACTAGGTAGGGAACAAAAAGGCACTAGTTCATCCACAAAGTATTGGTTTATAAAGAATTACGATAAATGGACAGCTAGGGAACAAATTGGCACTAGTGAACAGTTGTTCCCTAGAACTAGGGAACAAACAGGTATTCAGCTAGGGAACAAATTGGCACCTACAATAGACACTATACAAAAGACACTTAAATACACTATTGTGCATTTCGAAAGCCTTTGGCTTAAATACCCAAACAAGCTGGGTAAAAAGGCGGCTCTACGCCACTACAAGGCTTCCGTAAAGACTGAACAAGATGTTGCCAATATCAGCCTGGCGCTCGAAAACTTCCTATCAAGCGATGTCTGCAAGCGTGATCCCCAGTATATACCTCACGGATCAACCTGGTTCAACAATTGGGCTGACTGGGTTGATTATAAACGACCCGAAACCCTTGACTCAAAAATAAAGGATCTACTATCATGAAACTTGAATCTTTAAGGCCGGTCACACAACCCCTTCCAACAAACAAGATCGTAGAGGTCAGGAACCTTAGAAGGTCAGGAGGTATATCAGATGAGAATTACAAGAAGTTCTGGCAGATCAAAGCTAATAATGACTGGCTAGAGACAAAGTGGATAGCCGAGCTTCATAACAGGGACGCCTATTTAGAGCTAAAACAGAAATATGAAGAGGCGCCTATGAGTGAACAGGAAGATATTGGAACTGTTATAAAGATGTTTGAGGATACAATTAGTAGCTATTCTTACCCATTTTTGGCACTCAAAATTAACTTTTAAAAAGACTTGACAAACAAATGATAAAATGCTAAACTTATAATAGAGTAAAGAAGGGAAAAAATGAAAGAACGATTAACAATAGAGATTGATGAGTGGCTTAAACATAAAGTCTTGATAAAAGCTGTTTATGAGAGAAAAACTATTAAACAGGTTGTTACTTTACTTTTAAAAGAATGGGTAGAAAGGAGAGAAGAAAATGATAAGCAAGACAAAGTATAACAGATGGCTCAACATGAACGAAGAAAAGTATCTCAAGGAAGTTTCAGAGAAATTAAAAAAGGATCGAGCAGTAAGAAAGGTTAGAACGGCCACAAAAAACAGGATATTTTTTTGTAATTATTTTGCTTTTTAAATGGAAGATATATTGATGAAAATTACGACCATAGCAATCATAGCTGCGTTAATATTTTGTACTTATTCCTACTGTAATGCGCAGAGCGTAACAAAGGAGATAGAAAAGAACAGGAATGTTGAGCAAACAACATCAACAGTATTTTATTATTCACATATGATTACTTATAACAATATAAATAAATCAAATAGGGCATCAGTCAAAATCAACAGAATAATGAGCGCTGGGGCCTGTGGATGCAGGAGGTGATGAAGATGGATAGTTCATTCAGTGAAATGAGGCAATGGTTTCGAAAGAACAATATTAAAGCATCCGACTTGAGGGGCATGAAAGAGAATGAGAAAAATGTAACTTGGAACGCCGAGATAGTAACAAACTGTATTTGTATCGCATTATTAATTCTTATCTTGGTTAAATTAATTGGAGGATAATATGCTTTCTTATACAGATCCAGAAATATCAATCCAAGACAAATGCCAAAGAGAGCATAACCACCTAGAATCCCATGAGAGGCGGTGGATCAGGGAAAGGCTTTCAGAAGAGGCTTCCTGTGCCGATTTTGACGATTGGGAGCTTTCACACTATTTAAAGAAAATGTTCGATATGGACGACGAACAGCTCATGCAGGAGGGTAAAGACCGTGGAATCATTTAAGGAGGAAATGGATAGGATTAAGCGGGAAACTGAACAGATAAAAAAATGGACTGAGGAAATGGATAACGAACTTTTAACTGACGAAGCGGAATGGATTGCTAATGGACATGAGGGGAAAGATTAAAAGGAACAGGTTTGCTTGCTCCAAAAGGGATAAGCATAACTTCGAGGAAATGGTTAGCCTCGGAAAGGAAAATCAGTGGAAGCCAATAAAAATAAAATTTCCGAACACTTACTGCGGCCCATCGATACAAATAAAAAGACAGTAAGGTTTAATAAAGATGAATTTGGAAATTACCAATGCGAATGTGGATGCGGTAAATACTATTCAATGAACAACATGGACATTTTTAACGACATGCTTATAAGTGATTATTGTGAGACAAGATTATATAAAGAGGCATTTGATGAATATAAGAAAAATAAGGATCAGGCGGAGAACCAATATGATTATTTATAAAATAGAAACGACCGTGCCAAGCGGTCGTCAGTACGAGAACCTCAAGACTTCCTACCAAACTGATAACCCAGAAGAAATTGAACAATGCAAAACAAGAGCGTTAAACGACCTTGATACACTGTATCATTGTAAGAGGGATGAGCATAAGTCCACCCCTGTTTCATGGAAGGATGGGGATAAGTTTATCCAGGGCAATATAACTTGGATTGTGAAGGATGGAAAGTGGACATTCAAGGAACATATGGCTGAAGAGTAGTTCGTTGAAATTCGCCCCTATAAACCCCCCAAGAAAGGGCATTTTTAAAGGCTATGTCAAACTCAATCAAATATGGAGGACGAATGAACTCACCGGACTATTTAAGGGAACTATTACAAATGCTTGATTTAAAGACATCGGAAATGATTCAAGCTAGAGATGAAATGGATGCGAAAGAAAATGCTTTCAAAATATCAAAGTCAAAATATATTGCAAGCGTGGAACAGAAAAAGACAATCAACGAAAAGATCATGGCAGAGAAAGCCTTTATGAGGGAGGGAAGATGAAACTAACGATCAAAAAAAAGATAGGCGTCAGTCAGTACGATTTCATCTTTGAGGGTTCAGACCTTTTTGAATGTCTCATGGAAAGCCAGAAGATCAGTTTTTACGATTTGACGAACTGTGGTATCTGCGAATCGAACCTGCTCAGGATCTATGCCTATGAAACAAAAGAGGACAAGTTCAAGTATATTAAAGTTATCTGTGCCAGCTGCAAGGGAAGCCTTACGCTTGGGCAGAGCAAGAAAGACAACGCTTATTATTACCGCAAGAACGAACACACCAAGAAACTCGATTGGCAACCTGCTATCAAGAAAGATGACAATGAGTAATTTCTGCTGGTGCGGATTACCTCTTGAAAGAAGCGACTATCAAGAAGATTGATTGACTTTGATAAAATTAGAGCCGAAGGGCTTAAAACTACGATAGAAAGGGGTGAGTAGATCATGGAACGTTCAGAAAAAAAAGAAAACGCAACAGTTTCATTAAGAAAGATTTATAAGTTTGCCGAATTTTCTAGGGATGAGATTGAAAAAATGTCTAGGGAGGAAGTGAAAGAAATTTTAAGAGAAGAGGGTATTAATGTTGATAGCTTGGTAAATAAAATTAAAAATAAGATAGCTTCTGCCAAAGGAGACAATGTTTTACAAGTAGCTAAGGGAAGTGCCCTAGACATAAAGGAGCCTCTGCCCCTGAGAAAAGAGTTAAGCAGAGGAAATGGCGTGGGGATTCCAAGTACGCCCAAAGAGAAGGACTAAGCACTTACAGATGGGAAAACTAACAAAACTAAAAATATTATTTACCATACAACCATACGAATAAAGGACTTTGTAGGATAAATGCCTTCCAAAGGGGTATGTTTTCATTAGGAAACATATGGTGTTATTTTAATGACATTCATCAAGACCTATAAGAAATGCTACCGCTGCAAAGGAAAGGGTTTCAGCTTTGACCGCAAGTACAGAAAAGGCATGAGCGAGTATCAGATGTGGGCCAAGGGCATACCCTACAAGGATAAAGAACCCGATACCTACGGCAAATGGGGGTGCGGACGCTGTAAAGGCGAGGGGTATGTTTTCGTTGAGTTTAGGGAGACTGACTAACCCCCAAAGGAGTAAGAGATGCGTCGTAAGAAATCACCAAAAATAAAAGCCAAAGAGGACGCATGGCGTACCTTCTCAAAGTATATTAGATTAAGGGATTCTGACACTACGGGATACTGCATCTGTATTTCATGTGCACAGGTAAAGCCCTGGAAAGAAATGGACGCAGGACATCTCATAGGTTCAAGATGCAATAATATACTCTTTGATGAAGAGCTTACTAATGCTCAATGCAAGTTTTGTAACAATGCACAAGGTCAGCAGGTCATGTACTGGAAAGGTCTTAAAGCAAGATACGGCTACCATGATGATAAGTTCCTTGAGTTCCACGCAAGAAAGCGTATCACAAAGAAGTATACGGAAGCTGACTACAAGGCAATCACAGAGAAGTACTTGGATAAGATAACAGGGCTTTGTATGCAGAAGGGGATAGTTTAGTTCTTTAACGACTAACCCCAAAGGAGAATAGCGGAGATTAACCTATGACACATAGTTTTTTATATAGTTTTTTTTATGTTAAACAAAGCTAACATTTGTAAGGTTAAACTAACAACCAAAAAGGGGGTAATAAAAATGAAGATTAACAATAAGAAGGGTGTTTTTGAAAGCATGGCAACGCTCGGTATTTTTTGGGGAGCCGTTGTTGTCGTTTCGATCCTTGGAAGCCCATTTGTTTGTGATGAGAATGGACAGGCTTCGGAAGGAAAGGCTTGCTTAGTTGGAGAAGGCGGAAAGTACGCCATCCAACTAAGGGACAACAAAGGAAATCCAGTTCAATACGCAGCAGACATTAATTCAAAGCATTAATTTGAAAAATCCTCAATTCAAACTATATCTCGTTAAATGGATTGATGCCCATTCCGCAATAGAATGGCATGACGATATAGAAACAAATAAATTCTGCAAAGAAGAATATATCGTATCCGAAGTGGGCTGGCTTATATACGAGGACAAGAACAGCATCGTATTAACAAGCCAGATTTCAAATGACGGTGATACTGGTAATAAAACAAAA
>Ga0070749_10001676_pt1 | contig 15000 bp, 21 predicted proteins | sample VirMetDEL_Nov_18_FD_75180 | JGI IMG/M metagenome (GOLD analysis project Ga0070749, IMG submission 75180) | Aqueous microbial communities from the Delaware River and Bay under freshwater to marine salinity gradient to study organic matter... | ecosystem: Environmental > Aquatic > Marine >...
TAATTTGGCACAATCATTATTGTCGCCCTTGGTAAAATTATTCTTTGATCCGGCGGTATAAAACCCAAAGCTTTTTTGAAGAACTTCTTTTACAAATTCTTCGGTATATAATTCAGACTTTTTGATTTTTATGCTACCTAAAGCATCGTCTTCTACGTTAAGTTTAAGCTTTTTTGGATTGTCTTGCTCGTTCTTTTTTAGTGAAGCCAATACTTCCAAAACTTTATGTACAATTGTCCCTAACTCTGCCTTTTTTCCACTGTCAGATTGATGACCCAAGACATATGTAATAAAATACTGCATTTGGCAATATGCATAATTATTGTAACTAGAAGATCTTATATAGGTTACTATCATAAATTAGCTCCAATGCTGTTTGAATAAATCTAGGGTTTTACACAATTCATTAATAGTCAAATTGTCGTTGTTAATGACTAAATCAAAATTTGACCAATCATAATTTTCTTTGTCCAAAGCTGATTCGGACTTTACTTCGCTCTGAAAAATATCTCTAGTAAGTCTAATAACAACGCCACCCCTAGATTTAATAGCTTCTACTTCGTTTGGAAATCTTACATCTGGTATAATAGATAGTTCTGATTGCTCAATTTCTATTTTGTTTAATGTATAATTTGACCAAGCATCATTGTGAATATATCTAATTATTTTGGTACCAAAGTGTTCTAAAAATTCTCTATGGGTCATTTGCTTGTTGTAATCTAAGTGACGATAACCTATGTCTGGCATATTTTTCCAATAGAAATTTGTTAATTGATTTTTATCATCATTATCGCCATATACACACTTCTTATCTAAGTTAAATAGATCGACACACATTTCTTTTAGGGGGTCTGCGAAATGATACACTTTTACATAAGGCCACAATTCTTTTTCTGCATATTCTATGAATTCATTATCTCTTCTTAGCACATCAAAGACACCGTATCCGGCGTTACCCTTTGTATCATTTGTCTTGATGATAAGCTTACCGTTTTCATCGATATAATAATCTTTTATCATACCTTGTGATAGTAAAACGCTACCAACCATATGGTTAGCAGCAGTATTTTTACCCGCTTGTTTTCTGCCAGAAATACCTATGATTTTCATAATCACCCCTTAATTGTTTTAGCCAACATAGTTTGAATTTGTTTAGTTTGCATGTCGCCTATATCCTTATGAGAAAACTTTGGAAAGCTTAATTTATAGAATCGCCCTAATTGTCTTTGTAATTGTATTTTTGATTCTCTGCCAGCTTGATCATTATCTGTCAATATAATTATATGAGTCAGCGGTAGTTGTTGCAGTCTTTTTTCTTGTTCTTTGGATAATGTCCTTCCAAACATACCTACTACATTATGGATACCAGATTCATATAGTCTCCAAACATCCCCCTGACCTTCTACAATATAGATCGTATTTGACTCTTTGATATATGGTAACGCTCTATGAAGATTGTAGAATGTAAACCTTTTATCAAATCCTTTTGGATAAATTAAAAATTTGGGTATCTTATACTCTTTTATAGATCTGCATATATAACCTATAGTTTGTGAACCATCGGTATTATGGATGGGTATAATAGCTCTTTCATATAACTTAGATGATTGATCCATGCAGTCTCCAACTTCAAAGTGTTTTAAGGTTTCTGCATTGAAGCCTCTGTTAAGAAAATATTTTGATGGTACATTGATGTTTATGTTTAGTGATACGTTTTCATTATCTGGAAAATGAATGTCATCCTTGAGACATTTTACTATTTGATCAAAATTGGATTCAGTTTCTTCCTCAGTATTATTGATAACCTCATTGCTTACATTGGTATCAACATTGAACTCTTTTTTAATCCATGAAAGTATTGACCCAAAACTCACATCCGATCCGTATTTATTACGTAAGACACCACGTATTAATCCGAATATATCATTCTTATATTCTTGCTGACATTCTCTAGTCCAGCACTTCCATATATTTTTACTTTTTGAGTAAGAAAATGCTCTGGGATTATCACTAGATTCATGAACGGGGCAAGTAGAATAAATATTGTCTCCAAAGACTTCGTATTCCATTCCTAATTTGCTCAAAACCTGTTCTATGTTTTGATTGAGAAACTGTTTAGTCTGCTTCAAGTTCATTTGGTAAATTCTGTATAGCCTGAGTATCTACTAAGCCCGTATCACCTATTGGTTGATTCTTCAATTCATTTCTGGTTTTAAGTTCTTTTAATTTGGCGTAAGAACCTTGCATCACCATATTGATGTAGTCTCCATCATCCATACCGGCACCGTGTCTAGCAACAATCGGAACTAACTTTCTATTACCGGCATTAGGACCGTCTTCTGCAAGTTCTTCTTGTGATTTTATTTTAAAGATTGAGAACGACGTACATAACCATATAAGTCTATCTGAACCGGAAACCGCATCCGTGCTTTCTTTAGTTATGCCATCTCTATTAAGTTGCACGAAAGATAAACACGGTATATCTAGTTTAACGCATAGATTGTGTAATGATGTAATTTGAAAACCAAGAGCTTGATACTCTTGTATGTTGTTTGTTATGGAGTTGGAAGACATTAATTTTAGATAGTCATATATGATCACGCAGTCATTTGTTTTTCCGTTATCATTTAGTTTGACCTCTTGTACAATCCACCTTTTGATCAAGTTTAAAATTTGTTCAAAGGGCTTACCCGCCACACTAATGTAACTATAAGGTATGGATTCTAATTTTTTCATAGACTCTGTTACAGCGTCGTATTTATCTTGATCTTCGGCAAATTTGCCTGTGGCTATTTCGTTAATTGGAACCCCACTCATATTAGCCAATAATCTATTTAAATGGTCTTCTTTGCTCATTTCTGTATCAAGCATTAGTACAGGAATTCCTTGAGAAGATATATTAAGGGCGGCGTTGTCAGCAAATACTGACTTACCAACCTTTGGTCTAGCAGCAACAAGATCTACGCACTTTCTTCTTAAGCCACCACCTATGGCTTCGTCATATTTAGAAAAACCAGTTGGTATACCAATAATATCGCACTGGTTTTCAGCTAAAAATTCCACATAATCTTTTACGCCATCTCCTATTTTTTCTGGAACATCCCCACCATCATCTTCACGGAGAAAATCTGTGACGGGATTTTCTAGTATTTGAATGATTTCGTTTATAGACTCTGAACCAGATATACTGTCTATGTCTTTGTGTATCTTAGTGGTTAGTTTTTTAATGTTACGAGCAAACTCAAACTTCTTTATTTGTATAGCAAAGTTAAATACGTTGTCTTTCTCTACTGGAAAATCAAACAGTGATTTTATGTATTTAATTTCTTGAGTAGTATTTATTGCTTCTTCAAGATTTAGTTGAGATGCCGCAGACAAAATAGATGGAATGTCTACCTTGTGATCATTTTTTATGACCCTCTCTATGCACCTAAACAAAACTTGGTTATTGTAATGAACAAAACTATCAACACTTATAAAGTCTGCTATAGATACATAGGCATCTATACCATGCTGCATAAGTCCAGCAAGGATTGCTCGTTCAGCACCAATATCTGATAGTTTTTCCATTATCGTCCAGTACACCTATTGCAACGATGATATTCGCCATAAACATATTTTGGATCTGTCTTAAAAGATCTACCACACACACTACATTCCACATCTACTTTCTTAGATGGCTTTCTATTACGAGGAGTTCTTTCACCATATTCTGTTTCGATATCACGAAATTCTCCCGTATCAACCCATTCATTCTTTCTAGCTTTCACCGGTTCTTTTCTCCTGTTATTGGAATTTCTTGTTGAACTAACTGTAAAATCATTTTGTACCTTACTTTCTGGTTCTGGTGGTGTATCATTTTTCTGCAAAGCATTAAGTAGTGCTTCTTTTTGTTCTGTTGATAGTGTTTTAATAAAATCGTCCATACTCATGATCGCTTGCCCCTCTCTAAAAGAATGTCCGCTTTGCGTTTTAATTCGTAAACTTTGCCTTCAAGTGATTGTAATCTAGCCTCTGCTATTTCACGCATATTTTCTACCGATGCTGCGTATGAATTATTTTGAGATAGAATATACTTTTTAGACTCATGCTTTGTATATTGAGGAAACTCATTCTGGTATTTTACCATCAGTTTTTCCATCTGGTCATTGCACCAATTTAGTGCTACCTTGTTTTTATTAATCTCATCTTGAATATAAGTTGCATAACCATACATCAAATATGCAGAATCAAACAACTCTTCTTGTGTTAACTTTTTAAGTTGATCTGACGATAAATCAGAAACAAGCAGATATTCTTCTCTGAATGAGGAGAATTTGGTGTTGCTACTATTAATGTAATCGTCTATAGCGGATAGATGTTCTGATAATTTTTCAGACGCTTTTAATTCTTTGTCTCCACTCATCATCGCTTTCTGAATATTTTAGGGTAATAAGTTTGATATCGTTCAATTCGCACCACTCTATTTTATCTTCGTCCCTAGCCTTAGACTTCAAAAAATCGGCCTTGCTTTTATGAAAAAATGGTGAATATTCATAATGTTGTTGCCCATGAACCTCAACAGCTAAATTGAGATTGGGTATATAAAAGTCCAAGTAAAGTACGGATTTCCTGTGTCTTAGAGTGCTGCCCGGTAATTTTACTTCTTCTAGAATACGATAACTATTAAACAGTTCTTTTAGAATAGCCCTTGCTCTTAAATGGTATTTAGATCTTTTGCGACTATCGTTATCAAAAACATTGTATTTACTTAGATTCCATACGTATTCTTTTCCATTAATACCTATTACTTTCATTTACTTTTCCCTTTGGGCAACAAAGATAAATTTTTTAAGTTTAAATACCTTGCTCATTATATCTTTAATTGTGAAGCCGTAGGATTCTAATACGTATATTTTATATCCGCTTGGTAGTTCGTTGATTTTCTTTTCTATAAACTGAATTAAACCTTCTTGGTCTTTAAACTCGCTTAAAGCTGTTACAAGATTAATTTTATGATTTTGTGGATTGATATATTCGTAAAACCATCTATCTGCATGTACGACAAAAACCGTGTCGGACTTTAGGGCATTGCAAAATGTAGATTTACCTTGATTGCCAAAGCCTTTCACTATTAAAAAAACTGGTTCAAATTTCTCATCATTAAAACATAATGGTGGTCCTGGCATTTTATTTGACTCCTTTATATACGAATCTGTCTATTGGATCGCCGCCTTGTTTTACACTATTTCCCACCAAAGAAAAATGAGAAAATTTATTAGCAATAGATGATGTCAAGTGTTTTTCTGTTATATGATATACCGTATCGCCTATGCTTCTTTTTAATTTAAGATATGATTCTTGGATATCTTGTTTATATACACCGCCCTCAAATATAAACACTCCACCCGGCTTTAATATGCGCACAATTTCATTTATTATCATTGGTACGTCATCTTCATCTCTATCATTTGGGTCACACATATAATGCATAGCGGACAACAATAATACAAGATCAAATGATTCATTTTGAAGCGTTCTAATATAGTTAATATCCCCTTGTATAAATTGTACATTTTTGTATGAGTTTCTTTTATTTGCAAGTTTAATCCATTTATCTTTATTATCTATGCCAGTTACGCTTTTGGCACCGGCTTCTGCCAATTTAAAACAAAAATATCCCTCATTACACCCTATATCCATTGCTGTTTTATTTTTTATAGCGTTTGGATCAAGTTGTAAGCTTTCAAATTTTTTGTGAGAATTTGAACTACTTTTTTCATTTTCAAATCTTTGATATGACATCAGTATAGCTCCCTTATTTTTTCGTAAATGAAATCTGCTATTTCTCTATTTTTATCAAGAAACTCAAGAGTATTATTCGCTCCTTGAAATTTAAAAAATTTCTCCACGTTTTCTACATTGGATGTATCCACGCTATTTTCTTTTAACAGCTTTGCTATGCTAGGGTGTTCCATATTATCTACAGCACATTGTATTGTGTACCAAGCCCCAGCACTTTTAATCAGCCTAAACTCACAGGCAATCTGTACAATTTCTTGTACTTCATCTATACCAGTACCGTATCTAATCCAACTTTCTGCTGTGCTGTTTGGTCTACCGCCAGCATTAGATGTTTTTATAGACCAATTGGCGATTTGACCAACATGAGTTCCTGTATCTTTCGGGACTTGCCATCTACCTCTATGTGTAATAACCATATTTGTACCCGCTTGATATTGCAACATGTTTCCACAATCTGCCATTTTTTGTGGTGCATATGGTGATCCGCCGGTATTAGCGATATTGTGCGTTACACAAATAAGTATAGTCTTATTTTTCATAAGAGTTCCGCTGATTCTTTTAAAGAACATGGATAACAATCTTGGTAGGGCATTACGAACACCAGTTCTTACTTCGCCCTCTAATTCACAAGATGGAACCATATTAGATAATGAATCGGTTATGATCACACACCCTGGATCATTATTTATGTAATATTCAACAATGTTGAGAAAATCTTCTGCGGACAATACACGCTCATCTGTGGACTCAATGATTAATATATTGTTTGGGTCCAAACCTTTAATGCCGTCAAAATTTTGCTTAGACAATCTGCCTTCTGTGTTAACGTAGATTATCTTCTTATTAAGCTTCTGACATTTAGATGCGAAATGTAGTGCTGTTGTAGTTTTTCCGCTTTTTGGATCTCCTGTCATGACAACAACAGAACCTTCTCTTAGCCCTCCACCAAGAGCAATATCCAGTGCTGGAGATACTCCTATCACTTGCAAGCTGTTTATATTTTCCAAAACCTCAGTTCCGCTTCTTACAACATCTCCATATTTTGAAACAATGGAGTTGCTAATTACGTCAGACGCGAATTTGTTAGAAACCTTTTTAGCTTTTTTCATAACTTCCTCAATTTGTTTAATATGCTTTTCTTATCTTTGTGAGTTGTTTGTCTACTCTTGACTTCCTTTGTTTCTACTTCAACATTTTCATTAACTTCAACCTTGGTGTTCTTCTTGTTTAATAATGCTTGATGCTTGGCTATAACTTTTTCTGCCGCTGGATTGACCTTATAGCCTCTACCGCTCTGAATACCAATAACAAGTAGATGATCAAAATCTTTTGATTTGATAGCAGAGAGTATGGCTTCTTCTGTGTATTTCTTCTTCAATTGTATGGCGGCACCATGCTGCTTTTTCCACAACCAATGATTAGGATCACCCTTGGTCCAAAATTTATACGAAGGTTTTCCAATGTTCAATTTTTCTGCTCTGCGTAGCACAATGTATTCTGCCACGTAAGCCTCAAAAGTACAATACTCGCCAGTGTGTATATGCTGATACTTGCGAGTTTCGGACCATTGTTTTTGAGATTCTTGATTGAATAAACTAGGTCGGTTCTTTTCCATTATGATATAATAAACCTTGTTCAAAGCATTTTTCAACTGGATCTGATGTTTGTCTATCTTCAATAAGTTCTGGGGTCATAAAGATCCTTTTTCTTACTATATCTTCATGTATTTTTCCTATCGTATATGTCTCTCTACTTTTTCCTCCCATCACACATACAAGCGACTTGATCAAGTATACACCATCACAGTCGGTCGTGTCAATACCCATATAGTTGGATCGGTATTGTAGGCCCACTGTCTTTACATCAATTGTGTGATTTTTGCAATATTCCTTGACCTTGAACCAATCTGGTTTATAATCGCAAAAATATATTTCTTGATCATTAGATAGGGTTATTTTTACCCAGATCTTGTACTTATCTTTACGATATTCTTTTAGCCAATCTTGATAAGAAAATATCATTTCTTAACACTCGTCACGCAATTTTTAACTCTTGTTGGAATAGATCTTGTTTTAGTAGAATCGGCCATTGAGGACGCATTCTCTGTCATAACAACAGAACCTTTATGTCTAGCAAATTGATCACCAACAGTTAATGATGCAGCATTATCCTTTTGAGCCTTGGTATAGCATTTCTCTATACTCTTGATTGGCCTATCTAAATCTAAAGCTATCTCTTGAATATCCTTATTGATCTTAGCATGTTCTGTGATATAAAATGTTTCAGCCTTGCTAAGAGGTCCACGCTTACTAGCCATTGATATAACTCCTATTAGCTCTTGTTAAATATAATCTGTTTCTTGTTTTTAAATACTCGTTGTAGTTATCAAAGGTTGTTTTTGACACAGTTTTTAATTGTGTGCGATCCCATATTTGTCGCCCAGCTTCTGGCCCAAATGGATCTAAAGGCACATTGTTAAATGTTCTGATGAGGTATTTATTTCCTAGAGTTTTAGAAAAAATCTTTTCATCTTCACCACTTATTGTAAAACCCCTCATGTTATAAGATTGTTCTTTAATTTCATCTTTGATTTCTGGATTATGCGACGATATGAATTTCATGTTTCACCTGTTATGATATATTTCTTTTTCTGTTCAGAAGTCATTTTATTTATTTGACCCCTTGAGGCTGAACCAAACTGGTTTAATGGTGATTCATTTGCTTGAGATTGTTCTTTCCTAGACTGTTCGATTTCTGACTTTTTGTATTGGCTCATATTTTGCCAATTTTTATCAGCTAATTGACCAATAGTTTTTACATCTTTAACAAATGTTCCTAAACCACCATAAATTAGTCTATTTAGCGAATCTTGACCGCATGAAGGACACTTTTTAAGAGAATCTTCCGAAAAAGATTGATATATATCTTTTATCTCATGACCACAAGATTCACATAAATAGTCATATGTCGGCATATCAACCCTCTAGTGCGTTTAAAATCGCTCCGAGTATTCCGTTCCTCTGTATGTCATTATAGCCTAATCGACATATTCCTACACCATGTAGGTCGTTCAATTTCTCAATGCAGGTAACTAAACCACTCTTATTATAAAGATCGGTTTGATTAGAATCTCCATTGATTATAACCTTAGAATTTTCGCCCATTCTTGTTATGAACATTTTTATTTGTTCTATAGTGCAGTTTTGGGCTTCATCTAAAATCATATAGGCATTATGAAACGTGGAACCTCTCATGGTTTCTAATGGTTCGAATCTAATTCTTCTTGTGTTATAATAGAGTCCAAAATGATCTCTACCTAAGAAATATTTCAGATTTTCTTCCATAGGTTGAAGATAAGGCTTAATCTTTTCATTTAATTCCCCAGGCAAAGAACCTATATCTTTACCTGTACAAACTAAAGGTCTAGTGACTATTATAGTCTCTATTTTGTCCCTTAATAAGTGTTCAGAAGCCACACCAGCCACAATAAAAGATTTACCGGTACCAGATGGTCCGGTACAAAAAGTAACATCATTTTCTATAATAGATCTGATGTATGTTTTTTGATTTTCTGTCTTTGCGACTAGTGTATTTTTTTCCTTTTCTTTGTCCTTCTTCTTTTTCCTCAAACGCGAATTGTTATTTTCCAGTGCTGCCAAAGCCGTTGTCTCCTCGTTGCGAGGAACCTAACGTATCATGGACCTCCATAGTGACGCGAGGAACCTCTTGGAATATCATCTGAGCGACTCTATCCCCGGTATTAATTACAACATTCTTATCAGAAGTATTGTAAAGACATACCATTATCTCTCCTCTATAACCACTATCCACTACACCCGCTAGAACATCTATACCTTGTTTAACAGATAGGCCGGATCTGGGCCATATTAAACCAGCCATATGTTCTGGCATTTGTAGGGCTATCCCCGTTTTGACAGTTTTTCTTTGTTTTGGTGGTATGACGGTTTCTACGACTGAATAAAGATCAAAACCGGCATCCGTTGTGTTTGACTTTGTTGGTAATGTTGCGTCTGCCTCTAACAATTGTACTAAAACATTATTCAATTTTAAACTCCTTAAATAATTTCGCACTTACCGCCAGAACAAGCCCACTCTTGTTCGGCCTTTACATTGTTCTGCTCCTCAATCACATTAGTATAATCGACTTCCTTATACTCGCGGTTCATGTCGAGCCAATCTTTCCAATTATAAACATCTTTCATGCAATATGTTAATTGCTTTAGGTCGCCGTTCATGTACTTATCTGCGAATCTTTGACATCTTTCAAGATAGGCTTTCTTTTCTGTTCCCTTTATTTTTTGACCAAAGCCTAAAAGACTGTCACACGCGGCCCATAAATTATCATCATATAATTGAAGGCCGACTTCTATTAAACCACTCACGAACACGGCGGCATCACCATAATGTTGAATTTGTTCACTTGGTAAATATACGGTTGTAAATGGTGCTTGTGCGTAATCTTTGTCCCCAGCGATTGGGAGTAACGAAACGCCACAGAAATACTTGCGATTGCTATAGATAAAATCAGTCACAGCATCCCACTCTTCTGGTTTAACATTAATAGTGTTGGAAACATTATGAACTAACCAGGGTTGTGTACATAGATTTTTATTTGTACCTGTTATAACCCAATTCTGCTGAGTGCTTTTAACATACTTTAAAAGCTCTATAGCATCTACTTGGTTCTTTATCTTAGATCCATCTGGTACCTCTACGCAAAATGCTACAACGTCATCGGAATCATTATTTGACCATACGCTTTCTTCACAAGCCCGTGGATTTTGCTCTCTAAAATACTGGTAGATCGGTTCCATCTTATTGGCTTGTACTCTTCGTATATACCTCTTTGCGTGGTGAGGATGAATACCAGAAGAAGTTCCTAAAATACAACTTGATGTGCCTTCTGGCTTAACGCACGTTGTTCTAGCGGCTTGATTGATACCAATAAGTTTTGCTATCTTAGCATTGATATCCTTTACAATTTTAGCCCCCTTTTTCTGAATATTTGGATCTAGACAAATTTCATGCTTTTCCATGATACCTGTCATAGATACTCCTAATAATGCTTCTCTACTGATAATGCGTTCAGAAACTTCGCCAAGATAAGGGAACTTTGTAAACCCTGCTTGAAGGGTGCCTATAATTGCGGCAGAAGCACAAGCTTCATAAAAATCTTCTTCAGTTTTTACTTTCGCACAGTTGATGGTTGAAAGGTTACAAGCCTGCCAGCCAGTTTCACCAGTAGTTTCATCTACGGGCCACATACCAATTTCTACGCATGGATTAACAATTAATTCTTTTGAATCTGACCAAACAAATCCTGGTTCACCAAACTCCTTAACAGAATTCATTAACTCAGCAAATTGTTCTTTTGTTGTTTCGTCGCGTATAAGCATGGCTGAATTGTTTGATCTACCGCGTTGCGGATTATCAATAAACCAACTGCCGGTTTTAGCCTTTGCCATTTCCTCGTCATCGGCAGAGAATACACAAATAGTAGCACTACGACGAACGCCACCACTGATAACAGCGTCGGCACTATACATAACTATATCGTAAGCTTCAATGGGCTTGATCTTGCCGCGACCAGACTTTATTGCTCCATCCAATACCTTTTTAATATTGTTCAAAGCTTTCTTTAGTGGTTCTGGGCCTGGAGCTTTACCGCCACTTGATTTTAAATACGCACCCGCTGGGCGAATCTTTGAATAATCAAATGTGACATTTTTCCCACTATATTCTGGGAAAAGATCACAACCCTCAAAATAACTTGATACAAGAACACCGATTGCGTCTGACCAACCTTCGATAGAATCATCTATGATAAATTTTTTAGAGCCGTTCTTTTCTTTGATGATTGGTGGCATCTTATCTATATGGTGGCGTTGCACCGAGAAGCCGGTTCCACAACCGCACAATAATAGATACATACACTCTTGAAAGAATCTCACCCTATCAATATAAGAAGCGATGCAATTGTATATGCGGGCGTTATGTTTAAAGATTGGTGAACCGCCGAATTGTAATGCTCTTTGCGAACCAAGAATCCTCTTCTTTTTCATGTCTTCATATGCTGTAGAAATGGCGTTATTGATTTCGGCGTGATTTGCATCTTCTGGGTTAACATATGCGTCAACCATCATTTGCTTTACTCTATCGACTGCCTCATGCCATGTTTCTCTTCTTTTCTTTTCTGGTATCCATCTAGCATATTTAGATACAAAGGTATAGTTCATCAAAGATTTTATCGACATTTAACACTCCCTACTAACTTACAACAGTATTAATTGAATAATTTTTTGAAGAGTCTTTCGACTATAAACTTTAACACTACGGGCAATAACACATACAATAAAATAAATGTTAGTATTGCCGATCCATAGCGTTCTTCATTAGCAACATTGTCTCTTATAAAGTTTTTGCATTGTGATTTCAATACTTCTTGTTCGGCTTTATTTGCCTGTGTAAAACAAGAGCTTTGACTAGCTATTGTAGCCCATTCGGCCCCGTATTGCAAACATCGTTGGGCTAATTTTTGCCTAGCTTCATCTGAATACTGGCTAGATATATCGGCCTCTATGTCTGAAAAATCAAACATTTGACCAAAACTTAATTCGTTGGTGCTATCATAGTCAAAGTCTATGTCTGGTAAATATTTTATTTTAATGGTTCCGCCGTCTTTACCTAACGCTAAACCATTGACATAAGCAGACAAACTGATAAATCTAGTCCAAGTTATTTTTGGAGATTTGTCTTGAAAGTCTAGTGAAACTTCATCCCCATTTTGAGTTGCCATTATGCTCAATGGCTGGGGAAATTGAATGTTTATATTGTTAACAGAATAACCAGACTTAGAAAAAATTTGATAGACTATATCTCTAATTTCTCTTAAATTGATCATATTATTGTTTCTGTATTAAGGCCCAAGCTAAACCGGTAAACTTTAAGGATATATCAAGCTTTTCATCGTCAGTCAATACGTGATTTTCGTCACCTATGCTTGATCTTAAAAGTTTGATAATGCCTTCATCTAGTCCGTTATATTTGTCATTTAATTCATTGTTGAAAAAATGATTAGCGGCTAAAACGTATACATCATTGGTTTGTTGGTTATCTGCATTATAATCTTTAATTCTTGTCGCAAACTCTTGATTAAATATAGCAAGCTTGGCCCTATCTGTTGGATCTGTAACTAAATCCGCGACAGGTTTTACCAGTTCCATTATTGCTTCAGTGGGTTCTTCTATTTCTAGAATAGCAATTTCTTCATCATCAATAATAGTATTGGTTTGGTTTTGCCATGCAAGAGTTATACCAAAAACTATTAGACCTATCGCTAATAGGTTTTTCAAATTAAGAATGGACTTCATCTTCTAACACCCCATTTAGTAGTGGAAATACTTCGTCTAGTTTTGTTGATGCTACTTCTAAATGAAAAGCATCGCATTTTTCTTTTAATTGATACCATAAGCCAACAATTTCTAAGAATTCTTTTTGTTTATTGGTCTTCACTGTTGGTGATGGTTTGGGTGTATTTGAAAAGAATAATGTTGAAATTAAGTATGGGAAATCTATAAAATTGGAGAGCAGAATCAATACTCCTAATCCTATAGAACCATAGATTAGATATGCTGCATTCATGAATTTACCTTTATTAATTGTTACCGTGATAAGGACAAGCTGTTTTGTGACCATCTCCTTGAACTATTATACCCGTTCCCTTGCAAATACACTTTTTGGGGTCTGGGTCAGTACCATCATCCGGTAATGGTTCTGGGTTATTGACAAATATTTCTTTTTCTGCTTTGTCAAAAGCCTTTGAGCAATCTTGCTTCCATTCTTCTACGTAGGAAGCGTACATATTGTTAATGTCTTCGTTTTTTATAGAGCAAAATGTGGGATCGCAACAACCCACAAAAAAGATCATGGGTATAAGGAGTAGGTATTTCATATTAATATCTCCATTAGGTATACTATGTTATACACCTAAACGCTGTTCTGGATTGCTGTTATTAATGCTGATACACGATTGTCTAGTAGGGCAAGGTCAATCGACTCTCCAATCGAATAGAAGGCGAGGCGGGCATCGGAGTGGTATGACGAGCCATCAGACATAACGAACAGATCGCCTGGGTCGGGAGTGTCCGATGGAAACGCCGTGCTAGTGTTAGTCGCGCCGTTTGCGCGATACTCAAAGTCGGACGCCTGAAATCGGCTCATTCCGGCAAAGCCCACCATGTCGGCGTTCAAAACGTCTGACACGCTGGCAGTAGACGGCCGATTCACGCCCCAGTTGGTCGTTACAGAACCCCGGAAAAATGAAGTGCTTCCTACAGTGTTTCTTCCGGCGCTGGCGATGTAGACGGTTGCGGCATTCGATGAAACTGTTGAGATGTATGCAGAAGTGTGCTTGTCATCCTGCGGGTCATCATCGTTCGCCCTATTGCTATTTAGATATTTCGTTGACCCATTACCCTTCAAACCAGTTTTACGATCATAATCAGCAGTAACGAAGTTATTATTTGTTGGTCCAGAGGTTTCTCGTATCGACAGGTTGGCAATCGAAACCGAATAGGCGATAGTGCCGTTGGTAGTAAACTCAAGCAACGCCGCACCTGCCGGGACGTTTGTAGCATAAAATGCCCCCGTTGCTGAGTTGTAAGAAACATTACTCGCACCTGGGAGTGATGAAAGCCTGATTGTGTTGATCGCTGACGTATCGCCTGTCAGAGTTCCGCTGACGGCATATCTCTTACCAATCGTTAGCGGCAGCGAAAACTGAAACCTAGGATAACTTACATTTGAGCCGATAACACTGTTGGACATAGTGCGCGTGGAGCCGTCCCAAACGCCAATGCTCCCACCAAAGTTTACTATGGAGGGCGTAGAAACACTCCACAACTCCGACCCAAGAGGGGGCGTTAGCGGAACCAAAGCCCCATTTAGTGTTCTTGCTCCCGCTAAAATACAACTAGCTTTTATACTATCCCATATGCCATCACTCTTACAACCCACAATAAAATCTTCTATTACTTTTGCTACTCCAACTTCTACTCCAGTACCATCAGCACTGGATAAAGCAGACAAATACGATACAGCGTCTGGGTCTGATGGTAAAGTTTGAGAACCAAATCCTGGGAAAGAACTTGCATATGGATGATCATATGGTAATTGCTCTTGTAAACCCCATTTCCA
>Ga0070749_10001677_pt1 | contig 14998 bp, 3 predicted proteins | sample VirMetDEL_Nov_18_FD_75180 | JGI IMG/M metagenome (GOLD analysis project Ga0070749, IMG submission 75180) | Aqueous microbial communities from the Delaware River and Bay under freshwater to marine salinity gradient to study organic matter... | ecosystem: Environmental > Aquatic > Marine > Coastal...
CACTTTGACTTTGAGATTCTTGATTTAAAATTCTAGCACCTTCACCCCAAGATTCATCATACGCAGAGCCTGCAAAGTATCCCTCTTGGTCAAACATCTGTGGCTCATATGTAATTATTTTTCCTGCATTTCTATCATCTGGTATATCTGCTAAGCTTCTGAATCTATTTCCGTCTTTAATAGTATTATCTGAAAACGCAACCTCTGTAATCCAAGCGTTTTTTCCCTCAATAACTTCTACAGCTCCAATGCCCTCTTCAAAAGCTATGGAAGCTACACCATTATTTATTCTAACTCGATTTATATCTCCGTAATTAGAACTGTCGTTGAAGTTTTTGTTGTTTACTACTATTTGTGGGTAGTAACCTTTTTGGCTGTATTCAACAGAACTTGGTGACTCTGATATTTCATCTATAATTAAATCATTCACACCATCAAATAAAACAGATGAATTTGAAACAACAAGGGTGTTGATGTTTAATCTGCCTGTATCAGATTTTATAGTTACGTTTCTACCTTTGGGTACGATTACTATTTTGTTATTTAAATCTTCACCAAATTCGAATACACCGTCTTCTAGAATTACTATATCATTGATAAATTTTTTATCTTTAGTAACATCCATAGGAGTGTCAAATCTTCCAGAATAATTACTAGGATTTTTATTTCTATCTCTAATTCTTTGAAGCCTATTGTTTATATAGTCTTCTGATTTTTTCTTGTAAAGCTCTAGAGTTTTTTCTGGTGTAGAGGATTCCGCAATATCTTTCAGATACAAAGCTCTTTTAGTTGGATTATTTGAGTAATCCTCATCTCTAGCTTTTTTAATTTCTTCGTTTAGTTTTATTAAATCGGAATCTGGGTTATACTCTGATACAAATTTTTCTTTATTCTCTAAAAGTTTATTATTATGATATTCAATCAAAGATTGGTCTGGAGTATTCCCTCTTTCTTCGGCTATCTTTGAATCTTCTATTCTTATAGCGGTTAGAGGGGTACTGTCTTTATCAAACAATATATGAAAATCACCACCACCTAGATGTTGTTGTGCTGCATGAGCTGTACACCAACTGCTTTGAGCCGCTGCAAAGGTTAATGCATCTACTTCAGACTGCGCTTCATCGTAATTAAGACCCTTTGTATGTGTGTATTTTGCCCAATATGTACCGTCAGAATTAGCCTTTACTAATCTTGCCCTAGATGTTTCATTTGTTTTATCTATAAGCATTTGAGTGTAATCAACTATAGGGTTGTTACTTTCAGAATTTAACCATTCGTTTAAAAGCTCTTGAGAGAACGGTGTAAGATTATCTACAGTCTTTGTTGTTCTTGATACAAGCTTGTTTTTTGGATTATTAAAAGCTGTATAGTTAAAATTAAGAACAGTCTTTACTAGATTAAAAGCTTTACTGTATTGCTCGGCAGTTGCTCTGCCTTCACGATGTGCTTCTCCTACTTTATCCAGCCAAGTAAGCCATAAGTCCGCTCTTTGATTTTGAGTGTTTCTAACATTATCTACATACGATTGAGTGTATTGTTCTACGGTTTGACCTCTCCTAAACTCAAACAGAGATATTATTTCTGGTGTAAGCTCAGAAACAGGCACTTTCATATAAGCAGCTATCTCGTTTTTAACAAGACCCTGTATATAGTCCATTTTTACAGCTGTATCTGGGTCTAAAAGCTTGTTTTCAGCAGCCGCTGCTCCTAGTTTTTGTCTTATAGTGCTTGCTTGAACAGCCTCTAATCTAGAAAAATCAAAATCAGCCTCAATTTCAGTGAGATTATTTATTATCTCTCTGATGTCACCCTTCATGTTCATCACATTGATACCTAAATTCTTTAGGTCTTCAATCATTTGAACTGTAAAGCTACCCTCTACACCTTTTTGGCTATATTTTTTAATTTCTTTTTCTGTCTTAACAATAGGGTTAGCTTTCTGGTCTAGCTTCCTAAAATCAATAGGGTTGCCGTTTTCATCTAGGTTATTTTCAGACATTGGTGCACCAAACCTTCTAAGTATGCTACCCAAAGCTCTAGAAGAACGTATAGGTTCAGCAGCACCTACTTCACCTTTAAATTCATTCTTTACGAAAGTAATTTTATCGTATATCTCAGAAACAGGCACACCTGCTCTTCGAGCCATATTCTTAATGAGGCGGTCTGATATTTCAGCAGCCGCTTCGCTTTGGTCTTTGTGTAAGTTGAAAACCTTTCCTATTTGAGTAATAAGATTGGATTTGCTTTTAGGTCTTAGAAGCAGTGCACTCAATGTCTTCTGCTCTTTACCCTTGCCAAAAACTCTGGTGACTTTAGCTCTGGTTTCCTCACTTCTTCTAAACCGAGCACCAGACCGCTTCTTAGCTTTACCTTCAGTTACCTCTGGTCTAAATCTAGTGTATGATGCATCTCCTATCTTCCCAAAAGCATCTACAATTCTATCACTCTTTATAGCTTTTCTTACAAGCTTACCGTCTTTTACAGTAGCTGTATACTGCTCTTTCTTGAATTCTCTAAATTCAGTTTTAAGCTTACCTATTACTTCTTTACGCTTTCCTGTTGATACGGTAGGCATTGCCTCACCTGTCTTTCTGTTGTATCTCTGGAATTTAACAGTACGACTGCCTCCTCTACCTGCTGATGTATTTACGCCTAACTCTTTGGTTAGATATTCAGAGATAGGCATTGGGTTTTCTTTGGCAAATATTGGAGCAAACTTACCTTTCTTGCGTTCTGCAAATAGCTTTCTCATCTTCCCAATCTGCTTTTGCTTTCTAGAAAGACTCACATATCTAAGGTTTACTGGGGCAGGAGCGTTGGCTTTATCAAATATTCTAAATCCTGCTTCATTAAGAACGGGTTTTCCGTCTTTAACTACAGCGTACTTGTCGAGTATCTTATCAAGCTCAGCTTTTGCTTTGTTATCTCTAGACATAGCAAATGCCTGCTTCATAGCTGCATCACCATCTTTACCTGTAATACGAAGCACATCCAAAAGAGTAAGTACATCACCTATAGAAACATCTTTATTCTTTACACCTTTGTATCTACCCGTTTCAAATTGTCTTAAGAGTGTTTCCTCTTTCTTTGTAATAGTCTTGTCTGAAATCTTTCTGTATAAAATATCTAAAGCTTCTTTTACACTAGCAGAATAGTTAGGAACAAGTTCTCCTTTTTTGTTTTTAACGTATAGATTGGCAAACTTAATTAAGTCTTCAAAGTTCTTGACATCTATGACTGATGTAGCCTTGCCTTTTTCTTCTACAACTTCACCGACTCTGTATAAAGCTTTACCTACAGTAAAGAAGTCACCTTGCATTGCGTTTTCAGCAATAAACTTGGTAAACTCTTTCGCATCTTTTAGAGAGTCTTTTAGATGTTTAGATAAAGAGCTGTTGATTTTATCTTGAGTGTCTTTAAGTTTAGCATCTACCTTTTTAGTTGTTGAACTGGCTAGTGCATCACTTACTTGCTTTATGTAGTTAAGACCAAGAACACGTTGCTTAGCTTCACCAGCAAAGTAGTCTTCCATAGCAGCCATATCTTCAGCAGACATATCTCCCATTCCAGACATTACATCTTCTTCATACGCACTCATAGGCGGTGTCTCGAAGTCTGGAACTTCTAATGTCTCTTCTGTAGTCTCTCTACCAAGAGCACTAGATAAATCGTTTTCTAGCTGCTGTAACTCCTCTTCTGTTAATGTGTTAGGGTCTCTAGCCTTAAGAGCATCTACAGTTGCTTGCATTCCATCTGCAAGAAGTTTAGTAGCCTCCTTAGCTTCTTCTGATAGAGAATCATCTACTTCTGGAGCTGTTTCTTCTGAAATATTTTGCAGTCTGTTTATTTGCTTTATTCCATCAGATTTTTTGTCGTAATTATCTATTACTACATCATCTGTTTCGTTGAATAGCTCATAACTTCCATCGTCAAGAAGTTCCAAAATATAAGTTTTAGAGCCTATCTTATAGACTAATCTTGAGCCATCTTTAGATTTAGAAATTGGTTTAGCTTTCTGTGTAGATTTTTTCTTAGGGGTTTTCTTTTTAGGTGCTTCCTCTACAGGTGCAGCCTCAACAAAAGGAATTTCAAACTCAAACAACCCATCGGCTTTCTTAACGGTTAGCTTAATCTTACCTTTCTTGCCGTCAGTTTCTGAAGCGGTCAAGAGTGCAGCATCTGCATCTTCTCCGATAGTCCCAACCAACTCCTTCTCGTCTATGTTAAATGCTTTTAATAGCTTATCAAACCCGTCTTCTTTAGTAAAAACAACACCGCCTGTTGTGGATTTCTTACCATCTATTTCAGAGTAGTATTCTGTTTCTTCTACACCGTCTTCTTTTTTCTGAGTCTGAGAATAAGTTTCTACATCTTTACCTTCTTTGTTCTTTCTTTTCTGAACAAGTGTAGGTGCTTCTTCTGGGTCTATATCTGGGATTTCAGACTTAAGTTGTTCGAAGTCATTCTGCTCGTTTATTTCATCTTGTTTAGTGATAGGCTGTTCTTCACTATCCATAAACTCTTCAAACCCTTGAGCTGCATCTGGCTGTACGAAATCTGGAGCAGCTTCTGTTACTTCAACAGGTGCACCAGTAGCTTTACTCGTAGCAGATACATTAATCTTTTTACCTCTACGTTTACCGCCTTTCTTGCGCTTATCATTGAGTGCCTTTCTTTTGTTTTCCGCTACTTGATTCGCAGCATTTTTAGCCTCTGTGCTGATATTATCCCCTTGCATACCTCTTGCTAAGGTTACAATTTCATCAGCATCTTTGCTCATGTCTTCTATTTCTTCATCTGTAAACTCATCAAGTGAATCTAAACTTTCAGCATGTATAGATGTATTTTCTTTTTGAATAGCATCTATTTCTTTCTTTATAAGCCTTTTAGTTTTCTTGTCTGAAGTTTCTTCTAATGCTTTTTGAAGCTGTTCTATTCTTGTTTTGTTTTCACCAAGCTTCTCTGCATTCTCTACAGCAGATATATTAATTTCTTTTAGAGTACGTTCTTTGTTTGCCTCTATTCTGTCTAGAATCTTAACTTCATCTGGGTCTGCGTTTTCACCTAATACTGACTTTACATTTTTGCCAATCGACCTTCTTGCCCTACCAGCTAATCCAGCAGCAGGGTCTGCAATCATTTCAAGGGCTACGTCACGCATATTTACTTCATCCCCTGCGGCTAACGAACCAAAGGCTTCACCAGCACCACCAAGAGAACCCTCCACAGCGTACTCTCTAAGTTCGGCACTAACTCTACTTGCACCAGACTTAATTGCTGATTTAGATATAGTACCACCAAGACCTGCGGATATAGCATCAAAAGAACCTACAATGCCACCTTTTACCGCTGCTTCTTCAGCTAAAGGAATTAGCAACTCTTTGTTGTTCCAAGCTGCCTCTAATTGTTTGGGGTCTGAAACATCAACGCCTGCCTCTTGAAGCTTCTGCATCAAAGTAGAGCCAAAAGTAAGCATGCCAGAGCCTGCAAACGCAGCTCCAGCTGTAGCACCAACAGCCGTACCAACAACAGGTACTACAGAACCTACCCCAGCACCAGTACCAGCAGCAGCGATAGCTTCTGGAGATAAAGATGAATCAACAAGGGAAATCATTGACTCTGGAAGTGTTCTCATAATATCTGCTAAGAAACCACCAAGAGCGGTTTCCCCGAATGAACCCATCCAATTCTCACCTGCGTTTTCTTCTAATACGTTTGAGTAATAAGCTAACTCTTCAAAGTCAATAGACCCACCATAAAATGAACGTGCAGTAATCTTACCGATTTCAGAGCTTGCAATGGCTCGATTATATATCTTAGTAAGACCTACTGGATTTTGAAAAAATGAGTCTTGGTCAAACTCATCAATAATCTTAAAAGCCTCCATTTCTCCAGTCTCTGGGTCTGGAGTATCGTCAATGACTGTTCTCTTTTTTGAATATGCTTTTTGACTCTCCTCATCCCAGTTTACTTGAACTGGTTCGGTACGCACACCCATCATGTCTTTAAGGTCTGGGTATAACTGTGCAGCAGAATAGGCAATTACACCATCTGCTAGGTCTTTTTTAGTCTGACCTGTAGTCTCTCTAAATAACTTTATAAATTCCTCTCTATTTGAAAAAGGATAGGATACTGTACTCTCTTCCCCTGTAGTAAATGGAAATTCCGTATCTTCTTTTTTTTTACTGGGTTGTTCCCCAAAGTCTATTTGACTTTTGTACTTTGGGTCTTTAGCGTAAGCTTCTGCAATCTGCATGTCAGAATACCCATCTAGATTAGGGTATTTCTCTCTAACTGCATTTGCGAATTCCTGTACAGAAAACTTCTGATTCTCTTGAGGGTCTTGCATAACAAAATGTCTTTATGTTACGCAAAGATAAGAATTTAAAAGATGTAATTACCTAGCAGCTATGTAGTTATCCCCTAACTGTTTAGGCAGACTGTTTTTAATAATGCTTCTAATAGATTCTTCGTAATTTTCATCAGCAGCATATCTTTTGCCATCTTTATTTACAAAAGTACCTTTTCCAGACCATAGTTTAGACCAATCTCCATCTTCTGGTCGATACAACCTAACCATTCCATCAGCCCAAACTTCAAGACCGTCTCTCCAAGTTGAAAAATATCTATTGTATTCATCTTGTTCTTTACCGCTTAACTTATCTCCAGCTGTTGTGTTTCCCCAGTTAAAAAAGTTTTTAGTTTTTACTTGTCTTTCTCCAACACCTATATTCCCTTCTTTTGCTGCCATAGCAATAATCACCTCTACAGGAATGCCGTATTTGTTAGAAACATAAATAAAGTCTTCATAAGGAACTGGAATATCAGTATTCCATCTGTCCATAGCTTTTTTTACTGTTTCTGGAGTCCAGATTAAATCATCAACAGGAACATAGTAAGGTTTTGAAGATTCAGAAGGCACTTCTTTAGATTGGACAGGAACTGGCACACCTTCTTTAGAATCTGGGGCTGGAGGAATAATACCTCTATCTTTGTAAGATTGAGGGTCTTCTACCGTTCCTTTCCCCTTCACAGATTGTCCTTGCATAGCACTAGGTGCTGGTGGATTAAGCACTGGAGCTTCTTGAGAGGGCTCTTCTTTAACTTCTTCAACAGGTGTCTCTGTAGCAACAGGCTGTGTGTCAGATATTACTAATCCTATATCCTCTGGAGAATCATCTATAGTGATTCCAGAAGCGGTCTGGGGGGTCGCTTCTGTAGCAGCTTCAGCAGGTGCTTCTGTTGTTTCTGTAGCAACATCTGCAAACATACCGTTTTTCGAAGCATATCTATTAGCGGATATATTTAACAATCTCCCTCTGTACCAATCGTTTGCAGCAGTTTGAAAGTTTTTATCTTTATCTTCTGTTCTCAGTGCAGGTGCATTAGGGTCTGAGTATTTAGCTACAATCTCTTGCATATCGCTAACTGAAATATCTTTAGCGGATAATTTTCCAGCATGAATAGCATAAGCAACAGCTACGTCAGCAGCAAGACTTGGTATATTTTCTAAATCGTAATTAAACTGATTAGAAACAGCTTGTGCAAGATGTTCTGGATTTGTAGTGTTTTCAGCAAGAGAGCTAAGACCTTTTTCATAATAAGAAGGGACTACATATTTACCTAAATCTGTAGTTTCTCGAACCATTACAGTGTTGTACTCGTTTGGTTTGCCAGAACCCCAAGGCGTTTGTTCTTTTGGTAGATATTCGCCTTGCCATAGATAATGCATTCTGTTGTTTATTATCTTGTGAGGCACGTCAGCCAATACAGCTTCCATATTCTTATCGAAATCATCTCTGTTGCCCATATAGCCTTGCCATTGTTTGGTATCGGCTTGTGCGGCAAGTTTTAGAGGTACACCGACTTGAGTATTGAAATCGTTTACTACACCTTTTATCTGGTTGCTGAGTTCATTAGCTTTTCTTAATAGAGAAGGGTCGTTGGTTTGCTTAAACATAGCACCAACCTTTTCAAACTCTTTGTACAAATCTTGAGCCTCAGTTAAGTATCTACCTTTAAGTTTATAAGCGTTATCGTTAAACGCAGATTCCCCACCAGTTCTGTAAATTTCTCTATCTCTTTCTTTTTCTCTTTTCTCTTGACGTGCTTCTTGTTGAAGCTCAAGCTGATAGCCTTGCTTACCTAATTCTGGTACTTTAAATACTACTTGTCCTAGTGGTTTAGCCATTACTTACCTCTTTTAGCTTTTCTTTCAAATGATTTAAATAGCTTTCTTGCGTAACTACTTTGATTGGCTATCTTCTTAGCCTGTGTTGGATTTAATATAACTTCGTTACCAGTAGCCTCACCAACTTTAACTCCGTTTTGTACAATGTCTATAGGGTTGGTATTGTGATTGAATTCACCGTCTGTAATCATATCTCCGTGCTTTTTGAGTGTTTGAATAACAGGAGACCTGTTCATCTGACCTGTTCCAGCAACAAATAAGCCTCCCAAAAACTCACCTGCTCGCTTTTCAAATTTTTGCCAATTATCCATTGGTATGGTGTAAACATTACCTTCCGCCGTAACAACCCTCATGTCACTAGGAGTGTTTGCTTTTATTTCTTCCAAGTTTTCTTTCTTACCAACATAAGTAGCACTCTCAAGAATCTCATTGACTCTTTTACCTGTAAGTGTATTGTCTACCATTGTCTCTCTCATACCCATGCCTGCTCTTCTTCTAGCTTCTCTTTGGTAGTCTGAATAATTAAAAGGAGAGCGTGTTATAGCACTTGTTAATGAAGGGAGGTTTGTTTGTTGTGAAACTTGTTGAGCGTTATCAATAGCCGCTTGGTCTACAAATTCTGTATTCTCTTGGGCTCTTCTTTGTATTTCATCAAAGTCAAGAGTCTTAAACTGTGGTATTGTTTCTGTAGTTTCGACAACATCTTTTATAGGAGCTACATTGTTAACAGCATCTCCTAGATCCTCAAGTCTTGTTGTTGGTTCATCACCACCCATCATACCGTACATAAGTCCTGTACCCATACTGCCTAAACCAGCACCGATGTTTCCTAACGCAGCTTGATACCCTTGATTAGCCATAGCAATCTCTCTCTGGCTTCTAGCTTCTTTTCTACCTATATTGGCTTCTTCAGCTCTAGCAAGTTGTTCACCAGCTCTCATTCTTAACGCTCTTTCTTGCTGAAGCATTTGTTGACGTTGACGAGCAGCACCAGCTGTAGCAGCAGAAAGACCGCCTACTAATGCACGACCACCAGCACCTTGTAGTGCTTGAACAGACGTGGCTAAGTTTGCCTGTATAGCTTCGTTTTCTAGATTAGCTAGTTCAGCATCATAAGCATTTTTATAATTCTGGTAGAACTGTGCAGGTGTTTCTAATGACGGTGCAGCAGCTTGAGCTCTTTGAAATTCAGCTCTTGCAGCAGGTAATGAAGCCAACCCGTATAAAGTTTGAGCCCCAGCTAACCCAGCTTGTAGATAGCCACCTACATTGTATTTTTCTACTTTTTTGCGCTTACTCTTCATTTTACAAATTTAATCTTTTTAATTGACTCTATCGTTATGTAGTCTTGACCTATCGTAACTTACAGACAATGCGTGTACTTCAAATGCATCTGTATCTGAAGACGTTAGCCTTATCTTTAAGAACACGTCTCTCATAGGGTCTCCGTCTACTCTTGATGTGTGCTCTACAAATATGTCATCATTTACTGATACGCCACTAACAGTAGCACCACACTGAATAACCTTTCTTTCTGTTACAGCAGATATAATGTTAGTAGTACCTGTTAGTGTATTACCAGAAGCGGTCTTTAGTTCATCTCCAGATACAAAAGGAATCTTGTTTATAGGTGTAGTAAATGTAATCTTATCATCGCTTACACTAGCAACCTTACCTAAGTATATCTTGTGTCCCGTAGAAGCCGATGTATCTCTAAATATCATAGAGTATTTATGACCCTCTCTTTCGTCAAAGTCTGTTGTCCCTATAGTGGTGCTTTGGTCAGAAGTGGTAAGCACACCGCTCCATGTACCGTTACCCTCTATGCCTAGTGCTTCAAACACTTTAATCATAGATGGATTAAAATTAGACACCGATTCAATAATAGAATTGTATTGCGTACCGTAGAAATTGTTTCTTGTAGAACTTTCATTGTGTTTCCACATTAATCCAGAAGCGGTATAAAAGAAGCTATAAAGCTCGTTGTTTATGTTTACATACATTGTAGGTCTAAAGCTGTATTTACTGCCCCATACACCGTCTTTATGCTTGTAAGCTATAGTGAACCCTTCCTCTTCTTCTACAGGCTCGGCAGGAACAGTAATAGCAACCCCTGTATCACAAGTTGTGCTAGGCAGATTAACCTTCATAGTAGAAAGGTCTAAAGTACCGATAGCTGAAAAACTATAAGCTACATCCGTTATGATTACGTTTATAACTCCAGTACTTCCTTGAAAAACATTATCTATAAGAATACTTTGTGTGCCGTAAGCAGCATCAACGAAAACAATACCGTTTCCTATATCTTCCCAGTTCCCACAAAATTCTTCCCATAAGTTACCCCACAGATTCCATATAACGGCATTATCTACAAATTGAGAACCGAAACCAGAAAAACCACCGCTTACATCCGAAGGGACATCTAAAGGTGAGTCTGTACCTATAGTTACTGTTGTTTTAAACACAGGTTCAACGGTAATTAAATACTCGTCTGCATCTGGGTCAAACCCACCAACTATTCTAGCACTTTTAGAGTTGGATACAAGCTTTTTGAATTCTGTTTCAAAGAAGCTGTTCATTCCTTTGTCGCTGATAACTGTAATACCGTCTGCTGAAAGTCTTATTACTTTTGCAGCCTTATAGTCTACATAGTATACGACTCCAAATCTTTCTATAACAGACTCTGGGTTTTCTGTACCAAAGTCTCCAGCGTAGTATGATGGAATACCTAGTACATTTTTAGACACAGATACACCAGCATCACCACTAGCATACTCTATAAGCTGTCTGCTCACAGGCAGCTGAGAAGCTTTGTTTTCCTGTATAACAGTAAGAGCATCCCCTCTATTTACCATCGCTTGTACGCTCCCAAACATAATATCTAAATCTGTCCAGTTTGCTAAAGACAGATTAAAAGAACTTAAGTTTAGTCTATCTGAGTCAAGAACATATGCATCAGAGTAGGTTATAGAAGACCTTCTCCTAATTGTTTTTGATTCTGGTATGTGAGCGTAAGGTTTTCCTTGAGTCACTTTTTTAGAAGAAAAGAAATCACTTACAGATTTATCTTCAATAAATCCTGCGGTATAGGAAAATCTATTTTCTTTTAATTTTTTAGGAAGTTCTTCATAATCATAAATTTCAGACACTCTTAATTTTCTTACTCTATAGTAAGAGTCTCCTTGACTTACAGTAGCTACACCATCTGTATAATTTAAAACAGACACACTAACTGTTTGTGCAGACACAGCTGTTGGACTCGTGTAGTTGTAAGAATAAGTTCCATCCTCTTCTACAAAAACATCTGTAACCCTTATAGTTGTAGAACCTACAGACATTGTATCTCCTACAAAAAATCTAGTATTAGAAGTAAATGTACCTCCAGCTATTACAGAAGACGGAGTTATAGTTATACTACCACTAGGCTGAGAAGAAACACTTCTGTCTCCTTCATGAGTTTTTGTTCCACTAATGGTTTTTATATCATAAGTTTTTCCTAACCCATAATATATTTTTTCTTTAATTTCTTTTTTTGTTTTTTTAATTTCTATAAGACTTTCTGAACCCCAAAAATCTTCATTTGAAAGAACGTCTTCATAAGAAAATCCATTGTGAGCTTCAGAGTTTAAGATTATAAACCATCCAGCTCCAACATCAGAGCCAGTTCTATTTAAAAACAGTTTTGATTCGTCTTCTGAAAAGTATTTATAATCAACAACGTCAAAATTATAGCCATCGGGATATAAGGTACTTCCATTAGAATCTTTGTAGCTAATCAACCTTAGAACATCTCCTTTTTCATATTTATACTCTAAATTAGCTCCAGTTTGTTCTTTATAAGAACTTTCTGAACCTTCAAGAGTATTCATAGATACGTATATTCTTTTTACAAGGTTAGAGCCAATAGAATTATAAGTGTTAAAAGAACTGTATGCTTCTCCTGTGGTGTATTGAATAAAATCAGAATAAGTAGAATTTTCAGCGTATACTATTTTCCATTTTTTTGCCCAAACAGGGGGTTGATTTTTTATTCTAAAATCTATTTCTGTTCTTCCTTTTTTGTTTCTTTTTGAAAATTCTTTTACAAAAACATCATCAATTTTATTAACGCCTCCAGAACGTCCCCTGTCGTCTAAATAAACTAAACCAAAAGAATGACTAGAGTTTGATTTAAATGTTTTGTTTCCTTTTAAATTACCTCCAAAAGAAGCGTTTCCAGCTACAATGCATGTTTTATATAGCCTATCCTTTACTTCTTTAACTTCTGGGTCTGATGAAAATTTATTATAACCTACTTCTCCTCCTATTGTAACAATTGAAGAATTTAACAAATCAAAAGCTTGAAAAACACCCGAAAGAACATTAATTTCTCCTATAAAAACTTCAGCTCCAGAAAAATGAAGATTTACATCTAAAACATTTGAGCTTTGAAACTTTTCAGTAAAACTAAAAAAAGATAAACCCGATAACCAATAAGTGTATTTGTTTAAAAAATTAGCATATTTAGGTTCTTTATTAGCACTAACAGGACAAGTAAATTCTGTAGAAGTAAGATAAGAAGATACTTGATTCATAAAATCTACCTTACTTGTTGTTTGTGAAAATGTGAATGTTTTAGAAATATTTATTCCTTGAGTTCCTAAACGTATTCTCCCAGTTGTTACATCATCTAGTGTAACACTTTTAACACTCACTTCCCCTGTTTCTGGGTTTATTAATTCTACTTCAAATTCTCCAAAACTAGAATACAAAGATGAACTTCTAAAAACCTGTAGATAATCAATTAAAATTGAAAACTCAATAATAACAACATCAGTAGATTTTAATGTTGACGGAACTTCACTAAAATCTATATCAAAAGAAATATTACTAGAAGCTATTTCTTCAAGTAAATTAGTTCCATAATTTCTAGAACTTATAACGACATTATTTGTTGCATCATGCGATACCGTTATTTTAAATACATTTCCTTTTTCGCTATAAACAGGATTTAACTCTGTGTTTAATTCTGTATTTTCATAACCCTCCTTGTAATTACCATACATCAGTCTCCCGTTAACTATTGCTTGTGACTTAGCTAATTGAGGTACATTGTCATAATTTTTATTTACCTCATCAATAGAAAGCCCTACAGATATTTTGTCATCTATAAATGGTATCGTTTTAGAACTACTGCTTCCGCTATTGTTTACCTTGTCTACTTCAAAAAATGTTTGACTATTAGCGTTTCTAGCATACAGAATTATATCCTTTACATCAGCTGTTGAGTTTTTTACAAATACATTTATTTGATTAAAAAAATTCTTTTTGTCTTGACTTATTATACCGTCCTTTAGCTGACTAGAAGAAACAGTCATTGCAGAGTATGGAGACAAAGCAGAAACTTCACCGTCTTGATACTTGTAAGCATAAGCAAACTGAAAATTCTTTTCGTATATATTGTTTCTTCCTAAAGAGGGGTTGTTTACAATGTTAAAAGTAGGTGGTGTTAGAGGCGGTTGTTTTGCTACTGTTAAAGACAACAACTTATCTTCATCAGTACCGCTATATCCAGTTGCTTGAAATGGATACTCCTTACGCATTAATCTGTTGATGTTTACCTTCATTGGAGGATTAACATCGTCAGTCCAATAGAAAAGAGTTTCATTCTCTTCGTTGACAATTACATCGCAATCTGTATATGTATACTTTCTAAAGTTTAAAACAGAATCCTCATACACCTTTTGATACTTACCACTAATCATATCTAGCTTGTAAATACCATGCTTTCTGTTAGGATGCTCGTTGTATAAAAGAAATATAATCTCTTTGTTTGTTTCGTTAGCTACAGAGGCTATAACCCTGTTTGTTCCAGTAGGAAATTCATCAGCGTTAGTTTTAGCTCCTACTACAGTTGTCCCTTTAATGTTTTTTACTACACCAGCCGTACCCTCGTCATCATTAGACACACGAACATTTAAATTGTCTGTCATCTCAACAGACTTTACAAGTTTCTGGTCAGTATCCGAGTTGAGGTACTGAGGTATAAGTTTATCAATAGCCATAGATTAACCTTTAGGGCTTTGCTTGTAATTCTTTCTAATAGTTTTAAGAGCTTCCTCTTTAGTAAACGACTTGAGCCTAGCGTTAGCTAATCTTCTTTCGTTATAATACTCTTGTCTTGCTCGCATCTTTTCTCTTGCAGGAACATTTGCTTTACGCTCAATAAGCCTGTAGTAAATGTAAGAGCGCAGTGCGTTCTCTGCATAAACATGTATGGATGGATTAGTGCTTCTTGCTTCATCTGCAATGTATTCTATAACAACCTCTGAATACCCTGCTGTTGAGTACAGCTCTATTCTGTTTTGCTCGTGGTTTATTCTAAACTCCCCAGAATACTTACCGCCTCCGATTCCATATGCACGACCTATATTCCCTTCGTATAAGAAGTTTCTAAATGTATAGCTTTCAAAATCTGAAAGTGATGCACGACCAACGCTGTCTCCTTTGGCATCTTCTCTATCAAACACACCGTCAGAGTCAGAATCAATCCTGTTGCCACCAGAATCGGTCTTATATTTCATAGCCATGTTCTGATTCTTGTTTTCTCCGAACACATAAATCAAACCATCACCACCAACAACACCTATCTTCGTATAGTCAACAAAGTCGTCTGGCAACTCTACTGTGTCATTTGCGGTGTTTACAGACAGTTTAAGAGACTTAATTCTCTTCTGAATGTCAAAGCTCATCTCACGGATACCACGCAGCGCATAGTTGCGTATAAGCATCCCATTAGCGTTATTAGCGTAGTCGTCACCATCTAAG
>Ga0070749_10001678_pt1 | contig 14986 bp, 8 predicted proteins | sample VirMetDEL_Nov_18_FD_75180 | JGI IMG/M metagenome (GOLD analysis project Ga0070749, IMG submission 75180) | Aqueous microbial communities from the Delaware River and Bay under freshwater to marine salinity gradient to study organic matter... | ecosystem: Environmental > Aquatic > Marine > Coastal...
AGTATTGGCTCTTTCTGTTACGGGCCTCAGTTTTGCCCTATTCGTGGTCATCATTTTTGTGGACGTTACCCCCGAAGGCAAAGACATCTTGATTTATGTTTTAGGCGTTCTAAGCGCTTTGGTGACCCAGATTGCCAGCTACTATTTTGGTAGCAGTATGGGTTCAAAAGACAAGGCAGAAGAGCTTAGGAAGGCGCTGAAATGAACATCACTAAGAACTTTACCCTGCATGAGATGACAAAATCCGAGACGGCTTTGCGTTTTGGGATGTCCAACGAGCCTAGCCAGACCGAAATCGATAATCTGCGGGTCTTGTGTGAAGAAGTTCTACAGAAGGTGCGTGACCACTACGGTATGGGGGTCAAGGTGAACTCGGGTTACAGGCACCCCCTAGTTAATTCTAAGGTGGGCGGTTCGACCACATCGGACCACTGCAAAGGGTTTGCCGCTGACATCGAGATCCCGGGGATTCCTAATGCGGATCTGGCACAATGGATTGCAGACAATTGCGAATTTCGCCAATTAATACTAGAATTTTATACACCGGGCATACCCGATTCGGGGTGGGTCCACGTCAGTTACAATCCAAATGACCTGAAGAAACAGGTGCTGACAGCGACGAAAAAAGACGGTAAAACGGTTTATTTGGAAGGGTTGATTGCATGAAAACACTCTTTGAGGCACAAAAAGTCGATGGCGTGAAGCAACCCCAATACGAAGTCGAGGTGCTTTGTGCCAACTGTGAAGATCCTGTCAGTGCAGAAGAGAAGGCATCAGGCACTTGCACAAATTGTAATGAACCGTGGAATGCAAAGCAAAATCTTTCCATCTGGGTAACTTCTGTCCCAGCCGCTGGTGCCAAAAGCTGGGGGGCTTAAATGCCGCTGAAGAAGGTTCTTCTCAAGCCCGGGGTCAATCGGGAGAATACTCGCTACACGACTGAGGGTGGCTGGTACGACTGCGACAAAATCCGATTTCGCCAAGGCACGCCGGAAAAGATCGGGGGGTGGCAACAAATCTCCCCTGCTACTTACCTTGGCGTTTGCCGTTCCTTGTGGAACTGGGTCACATTAGAATCCGTTTATCTCATTGGTGTCGGTACCAACCTGAAGTTCTACATCGAGCGGGGCGGTGCCTACAATGACGTGACGCCGTTGCGTGCGGTGGAGACGCTGACAAATCCGTTTGAGACTTTTAACGGTTCCTCGATTGTCGAGGTGACTGATGCCAACGGCGGCTATATTGATGGGGATTACGTTACCTTTTATGGGGCAACGGCTGTTGGTGGCGTAACGGTTGACGGCGAGTATGAGATTACTGTTAGTGGTACAAACACTTACACCATCGACGTAGGTACTCCTGCCACGTCAGATGCAACGGGTGGTGGCACCGTCATCGCTATGTATCAGATTAATGTGGGGCCGTCGTTCGTTGTGCCCTTGACAGGCTGGGGGTCCAGCACGTGGGGGTCTGGTCCTTGGGGCGTCGGTCAGTCTTCAGAAGATCAGGTGCGGATATGGAGCCAAGGTAACTTTGGTGAAGACCTTATCTACGCACCAAGGGGTGGTGGCATCTACTACTGGGATGCCTCAATCGGTGTAAACAACCCGACATTCACGGTGACCATCGCTTCTCCCGGGGTTGTCACGTCTAACGTGCCATTGGCTGACGACACAGCCATTCGGTTAATAACAACAGGTGCGCTACCAACAGGTCTTACTGTAGGTACTCTTTACTATGTTATTAACTCTACGGGAACTACTTTCAATCTTTCTACGACTGTAGGTGGTTCTGCCATTAACACGTCTGGCACACAGTCAGGCACGCACCGTATTCTCTCCCGTGGTGAGAACTTGGCTAACTTAGCCAACGCATCTGGGGTACCCACTGTTCAGAACTTCACAATTATTTCGGATATTAACCGCTTTGTCTTTGCCCTTGGATGTAACGAGGCCGGATCGACCGTACAAGACCCGATGCTGGTTCGATGGTCTGATCAAGAAGATGCAACAAACTGGACCCCGGCGGCAACAAACCAAGCAGGTAGTCTGCGACTGTCTCGTGGTTCAGAGATCATCACGGCAACCCAAGCCCGTCAGGAAGTTCTCGTTTGGACCGATGCGGCGTTGTATTCCCTCCAGTATGTTGGGGCACCTGCTGTCTGGGCGGCGCAGTTGGTTGGTGAGAACACATCAATTGTTAGCCAGAACTCAGTTGCTTACGCTAACGGCGTGGCTTACTGGATGGGCTTTGACAAGTTCTATAAGTACGATGGTCGTACACAGACGTTGAACTGTGATCTACGTCAATACATATTTAATAACATCTCAACAGATCAGTTCGGTCAAATTTTCTCAGGCACCAACGAGTCCTATAACGAGATTTGGTGGTTCTACTGTTCTAGTAATAGCACGACAATTGACCGTTATGTTGTTTACAACTACCTAGAAAATATCTGGTACTTTGGCACGCTGGCTCGTACGGCTTGGCTGGATTCGGGCTTGAGTCAATATCCGCTGGCGGCGACCTACATCAACAATCTGGTCAACCAAGAGTTCGGCAACGACGACAATGCAACAGGCACACCTGCGGCAATCACCTCTTACATAACATCTTCTGAGTTTGATTTGGACGATGGCGACAAGTTTGCCTTTGTTTGGAGGGTTCTGCCGGATGTGACGTTCAGGGGGTCCGATGCAACGACTCCGTCTATGACTATGTACCTGTTACCCCTTAAAAATTCAGGCTCAGGGTACTCTGTCAATAAGGCGACTAACGCAGAGCATTCAGTTGCTAACTCCAGTTCGGCATCCATCAGTCGTATCGCAACGCTACCCATTGAAGAGTTTACGGGTCAGGTTTACACACGAGTGCGTGGACGGCAGTTGGCGATGAAGGTGGAGTCAACAGCGTTGGGCGTGGCTTGGCAGTTGGGTGCCCCTCGTCTTGACATGCGACCGGACGGTAGGAGATAGCCATGGCAATGGAGGAATTTAAGGCTCCAGCGTTGCCGTATCCCGGTATGGAATACAACCGAGAGTATTTCAACCAGCTTATTAACGTCCTACGTATTTACTTTAACCAGTTGGATTCGGATGCCGCTAACCGAGCATACTCTTATCGGGCCGACTATTTTTACGGCGGTCAATTCATTGGTGATGGGTTTGGGTTTAAGTTACCCCACATTGCCGCATCGGATTCTGGCGATCAGTATGCTACTGGCAACAACACGCCGACTTTAGCTACATGGGACACGCTTAATTCTGAGTATTTATGGACGTTAAACTCTCCCGGATCAGCCACGGCACAGGTGGCGGGTGTATATAAGATTACTTACAGTTTACAATTTGCTAATACAGATAACGCAGCGCACGACGCAACTGTATGGTTAAGAAATAATGGAACAGACGTAGCAAAATCGACAACGCAGTTTACGTTAATGGCAAGAAAAAGTACTGGGGTACCGGCGTTAAATGTTGGCTATTCTGAAGTTGTTTTTGAGGTTGCCGTTGGCGACGAGATTGAGCTTTATTGGGCAACTGAGCAGGCTTACGATGCTGGTGTGCAGGACGGAGTTTACATATTTTCTGATACAGCGCAGACATCTCCCTATGCCAGACCTGCTATTCCGTCAGCCATTGGCTCAATCAGTTTTGTTTCTGCGGTACCGTAAATGACTACGCTTACCGAATTATATGAACAAGTTCTTGGTCGTCCACCGGATGACGAGGGATATGCTTATTGGGCAAAAGAGTTTGGTCCAACAATTGAACCTGACGAAATACAAACCTTTTTAGGTGGGGCTGTTGCAAGCGGCGAAGCAAAAAATACCGCAGAACTTGAACCTGCCGCCGCCAAGTTTGAGTCTTCCGTCATCAGAGATTACGTTGATGGCTTAGTAAGTATTGGTGGAACCGCCGCAGATATTAAGGGTGCCTTGGATCTTTACGGTGTAACTCCCCAAGAGTTAGCGGCGGCTTATGGAGCCAATACTCAAGAAATTCAGCAAATTTATAACACTACCGTTGCTTCGGCCCCGGAGCGCATCTTACAACTTGAATCTCAATACGCATCAACACAAACAACCGTTCCTACCAACATTGAGTTAACTCCTGAATTTGTGGCTCAACAAAAAGCAGAGGATCAAGCCAAGGCTCTTGTTAAGTCAACTTATGAAACAGTTTTAGGGCGCACACCGACACCAACGGATCCCGGTTATATGTACTGGGTTTCTGAAGTAATGTCAGGTGCTTCAACCCCTGACAACATTGCTCAAAATATTGCTTTTGGGGCACAAGGGACTGGGGACCAAACGGCGGCGAACACCTACTTACAACAAGAAGTTTTTCAAGTTCCCACAGAACAAGCAACGGTTGAAATTCCTGAAATGCCTTTGACGATAACAAGTCAAATTAACGGCAAGGAAATACTAAACCCCGAGTTAGTCAACAAAGTTACGAAAGAACTTCAACAGCAATACGACTTTCTTAAGCAAGACGGCTACAAATACCGTAACGATAATGTTGCAGAACTAACAAACATCTTTTATGCGCAAGCCGCCAAACTTGTAGCAACAGGCGTTACGTCAATCTATGATGTTGGCACCGTTACAGAAAAGGTTGATGATCCAACTCTGCCGGAAACCCGTGCCCAACATCAGGCTGGTGGGGGTGACGTTACTCGCACATACCTAATCAACAAAAAAACGGGCGAAAAAATTCCTGAGGTTGGTCTTAGTGGGAACTGGAGAGATTTAGAGGTTACTCGCAACACGTTTAAGTTTGGGCAACCCCTAGAAGTAATTGACAGGGCTAACGGTGCATACCAACGCTACGATTTTGACACCTCTGTCGAGGGGATGGCGGACTACGGGATTATGTTTAAAGATGGGATTCCCATCTTCTTCCCGGCATGGAAAGACACAGCGTCCAATCTTGGGCCGATTACTGCGATAGCTAACATTGCCGCTATTGCTACGGGTAACGCATGGGCGGTTCCAATTATTTCTGGTGGTTCAGTTGCCCTACAAGGTGGTGACCTTGGAGATGTTTTAGAAGCGGCGGCTAAGTCCTATATTGCCCAACAAGTTGGTCAGGCTGTTGGTGAGGCTGTAGGCAGTTACGCAACTGAAGCGGCGACCGCCGCTGAATACGGCCTAGAGATGGGTTCTGAACAACTTGCTCAGATTGTTGCGCAAGAAGCGGGCATAAATACGCTTGCCAATATTGCTGGTAATTTTGCAGGATCCACTCTCGGTGCCACAGCGGCAGGGATTGTATTAGGCCGAGACCCAGCAGATGCGTTGGCAACAAGTCTTGCTTTTGGTGCAGGAAACGCACTAACCACCGTTGTTATAGACCAGATTGACGTAAATACAAACGGTGCGTTTACTAAGCTAAGAGAAGAAAATCCAACTGCGGCAAAAGTTGTTGAGGCATCAATCAACTCGCAGTTCACGGGACAAGACATAACCAGCGCAACGGTTGCCGCTGTTATTCAAGGCAGTGGCGTTGCGACCAAGCTGGTCAATGAAGTTACTAAAGATTACCCCGACATCTCTAATTCTCAAAAAGCCATCGCCGCTCAAGCTCTTACTAATGTGACAACTGCGGCGTTTTTAGGTAAAGATCCCAGTGCGGCACTCCAAGCTACCTTAATGAAGGTCGGGGTAAAACAGCTTGGCGACATTTTGTCTGATGAGTTTAATGAGTTAGTAAGTAAAGCCAACGTAGAACAGTCTAAATTAGACGTAGCAACCAATTCGGTTAACAACAACGTCAAAGAACAACAGGCGATTGTCACGGCTTACAACAATCTTGGAACTGAACTCCAAGAAAAAGTAGACGAGCAAAATCGACTTCTTGGTCTGGCTCAAGACGCCCGAAACGCCTACGAGCAGAACCCTAACTCAGCGACTGCGGCGGCGGCAAATGAAGCCATAGGCAACTTCAACAATTACGTTGACCAGTTTACTAAGGAATATGGAGAAATTTACAAACCTCAACTTGATGCTTACAGCGATCAGTTGGCTGATCTTAAAACAAACTACGACGGTCTTTATGAAGATTACGAAGTTGTTTTAGCAGACACCAGAAAAACGCTTCAACCACTTCAAGATACATACGACACTCTGTACTTCAACACCACTCGTGCATTCGTGCAGGAAATGGATCCGACGTTTAACGTTGACGAATACAAAGAAGTTAACGACCTAAAAAATCTGACAGACAATCAGGCTTTTGAGCATTGGTTAACAAACGGTCAGTATCAGGGCCTTAAAACCAATCTTGAAACGGCTCAAACCGATATTAGTGCAGAAAAGGGCCGGTTACTTGTTGATCTTGCAGATGAAAAGGGGGTCAGCATTTCCCAGCTTTCCGATGAAGATGTTAGAAACTTCAACGACAATATAACCAAAACCTACGGCAACAACCTTGCCGCTCTGCGTGGTGCCAGCATTCAAGACTATCTTACTGGTAACGCCATAACAATTGATGAGGCCCTACAAAAATCCAACGAAGAAGGCTTCAGAATTGATGTCACGGGCGTCGCTTACGGTGACTGGGCTAAACCTCCTGAAGGCACTTTTGATTTACCTGTGGGTGCTAAATACGCAACGTCGGAAGAGTATAGAGCGGGTGATGCACTTTTACTTACAACCGATGATGGTAAGCCTGTTTGGATTTCTAAAACTCCTATTAAGCAGTGGGATCCCCTTAAAGGGGAGTTTACAGAGTTAAATGACGTTACTGTCACAGCAAAACGTTCTGCGGATCTTTTAGAAGAAGACCCCCTAGCATGGGTATATTCAGCGGCGACCCTACCCGACGTGGACCGCACGATCAGTGATGATCTTGTTTCGCTGGCTAAAAAAACAATCAATATTGCCCAAGCAACAGACAACTCCACCATCATTAACACCGCCGCTAATGCAATTAAAGCAGGGGGTGGGATTCTAAGATCGTTCAATGGCTTGGTGACTTTCTTTGACATAAACCCCGAAAGCACCGCCGCAGGGGAGTTGGCAAAAACACTTATTGATCTTGGTACCGCCAGTAACACGGACGAGTACAAAGCCGCTCTGGAAAAAATGAACACAAACTATGCCGAAGCCGAGGGCTTCACAGGCATGGTGGATGCAATCTACACAAACTTAACAGAACATCCGGCTGAATTTCTTGCTGAGGTCATCGGCGTGGAGGGGATGCAAGAACTTGTCCCTCTCTTAGTTGGTGGTGGAGCGGCGACTTTTGCAAGAGGTTTAGCACTTGCCCGAGGTATGGGCACTACATTTGCCAATCGGGTTGCTGTTCGCACAGGTATTGCCGCCGCTGGGGTGTCTGACATTGCCGAAAGTGCCGGGGGTACGGCGGCAAATGCATTTGAAGAAGCCTACAACCTAGCCGTTGCTAAAGGCATGAATGAGTCCGATGCGGTGCGTGTTGGTCTTGACGTTGCGGCTAAGTCTGGTCTGGTGGCAGGAACGATTACGGCAACGACACTCGGTCTTGGTGGTAACGCCCTTGAGAAAGTTATTCTCGGTAAAGAGGGTAGTGGCAAGCTTGCCAGCATAATTAATGAGTTAGGTGACCGGGTTCGTGAGGGCGGTCAGGTTGTTATTAAAGAGGGTGTTACCGAAGGTATTGAAGAGGGTCTCTCCCAAGCCTATGTTGAGGGCCAACTGTATCAGTTGGATCCGACTCGGGACGTTGCCGCCAACATTACTGCATCTTCTATATTAGGAGCAATCGCAGGGGGCGGCATCGCTGGAGGTGCTTACACGGCATCTACAGGTAAAGATATTGTCTCTAACATTGTCGTCAACAGCCCACAAGTTAACGAAGCGATCACGACTTCGACCACTCCGCAAGACCTCACGACCAAGTTAAATGACCTTGGCATAACGGACACAACCACTCAGACAAACATTCTGAACACCAAGTTCGATGCGGATTACACCAGCACTGATGAAGCCGCTCAGGCGTTTGCATCCCAACCCGATTTTGTAGCAAAGCCTGATGACATCAAGGCCGTTACAGGTGCCACACCAAATACCGCTTTGCCGGATGCAGTCAATAACTACATTGACCCATTATTTGTTGACAGACAAGAGATTATTGATGCGGCGGCTGCTGAAGGCATTACCTTAACTGAAGATCAAATTAACCAATACATTGGACAAAAATCTGAGGCTGACACACTTGAGCAAGCTAAAACAGAATTTGATCCGATTGGTACCACTCGGGAAGAAGCAAAAACGTTCTTTGAAGACGAGTTTGGGTACACCCCAACCGACACTGAAATCGACCAGATTATTAGAGAAAACCTGCCCGAGACCGATGCAAAGACTGCCGTTGAGGAATACGTTGGCCCCCGCCAAGTAACACGAGAAGAAGCACTTGGATTTTTTGAAGAGGCTGGCTACACCCCAACCGAGCAGGAAATTCAACAATACATCCAGCAAGGGCCAGAGGTTTCAGAAGAGGCACTGCGCACCCAGTTGGAAGAGTTTGTCGATCCACGAGTTGTTTCTCAAGATGAAGTCATACAAGCGTTTGAAAACCTTGGCTTCAAAGACGTGCGTCCTGAGGATGCGGCTTCACTGATTGGGCAGTATGAAGAACAGTTACTTGCGGATCGTGCCGCAGGTAAATTAGATGAGTTTAGATACAACGCTTTACAACAAAATATCAATGATATTAAGGAATCAATTGGCGCACCCTATCGAGGCGTCACCGAGGCAGACATAGGCTCTGTGCAAGACATCCTTACCACACAACAAGCCGAGCCGACGACAACTCTGACCCCAGAACAACTAGCCTACGACACAAATCAAGACGGTGTTATTGATCAGGCTGACCTTGACTTCTTACAGAATGTGGTGCGTGGCACCGTCGATATGCCGTTTGTCCCTGCTGAGGGAACCGTTTGGCGGCAAGAACCCACTGGAATCTACGCTACTTTGGCTGAACAAGCGGCGGCGGGTCAGGCACAGGCTGAGGAACTAGCCAAACAGACGCAACAAAGGCAAAATGTAAATACTTTGCTTTCAATGCTAGGCGGCGCACCGGATGTTGCGGGGCAACAAGTTACCGTAAAAGCCCCGGATCCACTACAATTAAGGTACCTTTACGACATCTCTGGCCCCAGTATTTTTGCTACGCCACAACAAGAGCAGATGTTTGTAACTCCTTATGCTAAAGGGGGTGCAGTCGAAGAAGACGTGACCGATGCACTTTTGAGAATTATTAGGGGATAAGTATGGATGAGTTTGAACAAGACTGGGCAGACGCTATCTCGGGTAATTACACCTATGACGAGCTTGGTGCGGGAGATGACGCCTATGACGACAGTTGGTTTAATTTTGACTACGGTAATGACTACAACGTAGAGGAAATTGCCAACCCTGCACAGCCCGGTCAGGAAGGTTATGGCTGGCGTTATTTCTCAGACGGCACTGCTATCTCCCCTACGGGCGATTACTTTTTTGACAACCAAGAAGTTTGGTCCCCATCTTCGGGTATTGGTAGTGACATTTTAAAAACTCTCATGGGTGCTTTTACGAAACCCGGAGGTGGTGTTGATTGGAGAAGTATAGCAACGGTTGGTGGTGGCTTAATGGGACTGATGGGTCTTGGCGGTGCCAAGCAACAGCCCACGGGTTATCAAGGTAAGATCCCTGAATACACGGCTGTCCGTGAGCGGGTTGATGTGCCTTATGAAGCAGACCGCCGCCCCGGTAGTGGTGGGCGACGTTACTTTTCTGACGTTAGCTATACCAAACCTGAGGAATTAGAAGCCGCACGAGCCGCCGCCACAGAACAAGCCGCTGGTTTAGCCGCCTTGAATGCCGCTAACTTAGCAAATGAGAAGCGGCCCGTGGCCCCGACTGCTACTGCAACTCCTGTTGAAGAAACCACACCTCGTCCCGCCTCTGTGGTTATTGAGGATAAGCCAGTGCCTACTTATGCGGCTGGCGGTATTGCTGGACTTAAATCGGGTCAGTACTTACGTGGCTCCACAGACGGTATGAGTGACGAACTACGCACTAAAATTGTTAGTAAAGACGGAGAACAGCCAGCGGCGCTAAGTCATGGTGAGTTCGTTATTCCCGCAGATGTTGTCAGTCATCTTGGTAACGGCAACTCCGAAGCAGGTGCAAAAAAACTGTATGAAATGATGGCTCGTATTCGTAAGGCACGTACGGGCACTTCTAAACAGGGTAAAGAAGTTAACCCTAACAAATACTTATTTGCGTGAGGTAAATTATGACAACAACAGATAGCACCGGAGTAACCACTCCCGCCGACCCGATTGTCGGGCAACAGACAGGCACGGAGTCGTCCCTATCTAACTGGGCCGGTCCTTATGTCACGGAGATGCTGGGCCGTGGGCAAGCACTTGCCTCGATGCCTTATGAAGCTTATACCGGACCCCTTACAGCAGGGCAGTCGGCATTACAGACTCAAGCTTTTCAAGGACTGGCTGGCTTAACTATCCCTACTGATCAGATGACGGCTTACACACCGCAGACATTTACTGCGGAAGCGGCGGGGCAGTATATGAATCCCTACCTCATGGCGGCATTACAACCTCAAATTGATGAGGCTCGTCGCCAAGCCGACATCGCTAGGGTAGAGCAAGCAGGTCGGCTCACTCGGGCAGGTGCTTACGGTGGCGGTCGTCAGGCCATTATGGAGTCTGAACTTAATAGAAACTTGTTACAGAACCTAGCAGGTATTACTGGCACTGGTTACAGGCAAGCGTTTGATACGGCTCAGCAACAGTTTAATGTTGAGCAACAACGTCAAGCCGAGCAACAGCAACGAGCCAGAGAATACGGTCTTGCTACGATAGGAAGGCAAGCTGAACTCGGTGGTGTACAACGGGGCATTGAGCAAGAAGGACTTACGGCTGAGCGACAACAGTTTGAAGAAGAGCGTGATTTCCCCTATAAGCAAACCCAGTACATGCAGTCACTTTTACAGGGTCTTCCAGTTGCGGCACAGACTTACACTTACGCACAGCCCAGTGCGCTGTCTGAAATTTTATCTGGGGCAGGTGGTCTGCGTGATCTGTATAACATCATCTTTGGTGGAAAGTAACGGGGTATAACTATGGCGTACGGTATTCAAGGCGAAATTGATTCTCGGATAGATGCTTACCGAGGCAACCCTCAACAACTACAGCAAAAATATGCGATGAAGCAGGAGCTTCTGGATCTTCTTGCACTGCAAAAGATTAAGTCTGAAAAAGAAGCCGCCGCCCGAGATATGCAGTTAAAGATGGCGCAACAACAAGCGGCACAGGGTCAACCCCCTACAGTTAAAGATCAGCGTGAGCAAGAAGTTATGAACATGACCAAGCAAGAGCTTGCCCAACAGGTGGGTGGTCTTGCAAGGCAGAAACAAGCTATGGATCAACGCCGACTCCAGCAAATGTTAGGGTCAGGTGTTGCTACACTCCCCGCACCGGGTATGGCTCGTATGGCGGGTGGTGGCATTGTGGCTTTTGCTGAAGGTGATTTGGTTGAAGGTCGTGTGCCTCCTCGCCCAAGGCCCAAGCTTCCCGGTGACCCAAGTGTTTACGCATGGGATCGCAAATATGGTGAAACACATAATCCTGATGGGACACCTAAAGGCGCACCTCCCCCTAAACCACAGTTTGCTAAAGATCCAATGACAGGGCGTTACGAGTCTGCGGAAGACATGCGAGAAAAACAGATCTTGCGTGGAGAACTTGTTGAGGTTCCCGGCAGAGGGTTTGTACCTAAGAAAGAAGCCGAAGAATTAGAGGCTTACAGGCAAAGTGTAGAACCTATACCTCCCGCCAACACTGTTCAAACTTTTTTGCGGGACTTCCCCCAAAAAACTCCTACTCTTGCTCCCGGTATACTTACCACACCGCCTACTCCGGCACCTGCTCCCGGCGGTCTCGCTACGCTTCCCGGTGCTAAACCCACTCCTTCTGCGCCAGCCCCTGCCGCACCCTCTCCCCGTCCACCCATGGCGGGGGCTGGCCTCCCAGCTTTAACTGATCCAATGGCTATGCAAAAAGCCGAAGAAACTCGGGTTGCGGGATTGCTTGGCCTCACCCAAGCCCAGCGGGATACTTACAACAAAGGTGCAGAAGATCTTCGTAGGCTTTATGCTGAAGAGATGGACCCCGAAGCGCAACGTGAGCGTAGATTGTCTGCCGCCCTCCGTGGTGCGGCTAACCGTGGTTCCTTTGGTTCCGTAATGGCGGGAGTTTCCGGTGGGGCTGAAGCAGAGCGTCGTCGAAGTTTTGGACAACGCCTTAAAGGTACTGAAGCTGTCCAGAAGAAACTGGAAGATGTTATTGGCATTGAAAGAGCCGCTGTTGAGAAAGGTATCGGTGCGGGTCAAGAAGCCGCTAAAATTGGTACAACAATGCGTGGGTTTGAAATGCGCAGTAAAGATGTGGATAAGCAACTTGACAGCGCAGGACTTGACCGTGACTCTCGTGAAAGAATTGCCGATATTAATGCAAAAGTTCAAAAAGATATTGCAGATGCCAATCGGAATCTGCAAGGTGAAATGCGTACCCAAACACAGTTGCGTCTTCTCACCGACGGGCGGCAACGGGCAATTAATTCTGCAACTAAAGAAATTGATAAGCAGATTTCTACACTTGAGTCTATGCAAATTATGGGTGGTAAATTAGATAAGTCTCAACAGGAGCAATTAGCTAATTTGCGTGCCCGTCGAGATCTTGTTGTTAGCAGTATTGAAGATCAGTACGACGACTTGATTGATTCGCTTATGCCCGGAAGTGGTTTAAAAGTTGTAGGAGTTAAACCCGGTAGCACCAAATAGGAGCCACCATGCCTATTTATCAAGTTCAGGCTAAAGATGGCAACATCTATGAGATTGAAGGACCAGAAGGCGCAAAAGAATCTGATGTTCTAGCCGCCGCTCAACGCTACATTCGGCAACAACGTCGTGACGACTACCGTCGTCGGATGGCTGAATTGCAACAGCCCTCTGTTGCTGAAGAAGAACCTGAGACCACGTTTGGTGGGCAAATTGGTGAGACTTTTAAAGGTCTTGTACCGGGTGCTATTGGTCTTGTCGAATCTGCCGCTCTGGGTGCATCTGCAATTTTTGATGAAGAAACAGAAACAGCCGCTCGTGACAAGATAAAAGAAATTGCTGGGATTGCTAAGAAGCCGTTTGAAGCGGCTCCCGGCTACGAAGAAAGTGTTGGGCGTAAGTTTGGTGAAGCCCTCGGTTCCACCATCCCATTCTTTGCGCTTGGTCCTTTAGGTGTTGCTGGGCGGGTTACAGCGGGTGGTCTCGGTGCCGCCGCCGGTGCGGGTGAGGCAAGCGAAAGGGCGAGAGAGGCAGGTGCAACGGAAGAACAACGGGGCACTGCCACCGGACTGGGTAGTCTTGTTGGTGTAACCGAGATCCTTCCTGTCTTTAAGTTTATTGATAACTTAGGTAAGCCCCTTACAGACGGCATTTTGTCCCGGGCACGACGTGCCGCCGCCACAGGTGGTGCCGAGGGTTTGCAAGAAGCTTCTGCACAGATTGCTCAAAACTTAATTGCTAAGGGTATTTACGATCCCGAGGCTGGCGTGTTCACTGGTTCCGGCGAAGCCCTTGGCTACGGTGCAGGTGTTGGTGGTCTGATCCAAGCCATTACTGATATGGCACTGGGCCGTCGTGCAAGACGTGGTCCATCGGACGAAGAACCTACCGCAGAGGGACCGACAGGTCCAACGCAACCGCCTCTTTTAAGTTACCAAGCTGAACCGTTTACTCCGGTTATCATGCCTGACGGGTCGGTCATAACAAGTCAAAAAGATCTTGATACTTACACTACTCAACAAGACCAAGTCGCTAGAGAGCGTGAACAAGATTTACGCACTTCAGACCCACTTGCAAGGTTGTCCCCGTTTGATCGTGATCTTGCACGTCGAGGTAAAGAAGCGGCCTTAGAAGAAACATTCGGTGCCGCTGAACCTGATTTGTTTGGAGAGATTACTGCTCCACGTGAAACACCCACTGAGCCAGAGGCTGAACCTGTAAGCCGAGATACGCAAACTCGGGACATGATTGATGAGTTGGAGACAGCCGACATTGAGTCGATGCTGGCTGAGACAGATCCAACACCTCAAGACACAACCGCCGAAGATCTTGAAACTGCCAGATTAAAATTTGAATCAGACATGGCAGAGTTAGCCGGACGTATTGAAGCTAACAAAGAAAAAACATCTCAAGAAAAACGCTTACAAATTCTGCTTCCAATTGTTGAAGCTTTTGAACCGGGCAACATACCTCGCAAGTTTGTCAATGCACTCAAGGCTGAAGGCTACACAGATACAAAACTGACACCTCGTGAGCGCAATATTGTTAATCGGGTTTATGACATACGAAATGCCACACCTCCCGAACCTACACCCACCTCACCGGAAACGGCTGAGTTAGAGGCCCTCATACCTGAGAAGAGAACCGAACGGGTGCCTGAACAGTTAGGCATCCCCGGTGTTGGCAAGCGTCTTGCACCCGAGGTCGCAGAAGAGCCTGAAGTAGAAGCGGAGTTTCCACTTGTCTTAACGCCTGAGGTGTTAGATAAGACTGGACTGCCCAGACAGTCGGGCTACTACCGACAACTTCTTAACAAAGATATGGCTGACCCGGGCCAGCAACAACTGGTGGCAGATGTGATGGCTCGTGTCAGGGCTAATCCAAACCTTTCAACGGCTACAAAAGAAGCTGTTGAGTCTGTTGCAATGCAAGCATTTGGTGGTTTAGCCCAACAACAAGATATGTTTGGACCCCGTGGTGGGGTCCGTGCGGCACCGAAAGGAGCGAAACGTGATGGACAACCTAGAGGAGTTGAGCCAACCGGAGTTGGAGTTGGCCCTGAGGGTGGTGTCGGAGTTGGAGAACGAGCCGAACCAAGTAAAGCTAAAGGTGCCGAAGAACCTAAGGCACCTCCAACTGAGGGATTGGCTGGC